>Ga0315279_10000082_pt1 | contig 199574 bp, 182 predicted proteins | sample YL17G06_20_MG_FD_203694 | JGI IMG/M metagenome (GOLD analysis project Ga0315279, IMG submission 203694) | Sediment microbial communities from Yellowstone Lake, YNP, Wyoming, USA - YL17G06_20 | ecosystem: Environmental > Aquatic > Freshwater > Lake > Sediment | place: USA: Wyoming | collected...
GTAGGAGCGTAGGATCAATCAGATCCAGCACCCCGCGAATCTGGTTATCGGTTGGGATGCCACGAATGGCGAAGACGCTGCGGGCGTTGCTGGTGCCTTTCTCTTTTTCCATAAGGGCTTGATGCGCCAGGAAGGAGGGACTCTGACTGAAGAACACCGCGAAGGCAGAGAGAAAAAAATCCCGCAACTCGTAGTGTAGATTCGACCCCGGCCGAGGCTCCGCACAGCCCTCGATCGTCTTCTCGAGGTATCCCAACAATACAGAGAACAGCTCCCCTCCCTGCATTTTCGGGCCAACAGTAGCGGAGAAATGGCAAATGAGAATACTAGACGGATGTACCCGGTATCCTACGGCATTGCGTTTCGGGAGATCTCAAATTTAGAATTGCTGGCGTTGCGTCGCTGGGTCCGGTCTCCTTGACACGTGCGGGAGCGGCGGATTAACTACGTCCATGGACGCCTCCGAGCTCGCCATAACAGCGCGCATGGCTCGATTGACGCTCTCCGAAGAGGAGCAGGAGAAGCTGGGACGGGCAGTGGAACAGATGCTCGCCCACTTTTCGCACATGAAGGAGATCGACGTCCAGGGACTGGCGCCCACCACGCATGCGCTCTTGAAGGAAAACAGGCTTCGAGAGGACGTGGAGAACCACGCCGACGTCACCGACAAACTGCTGGAGAACGCTCCCGAGCGCGAGGAGCGGTTCATCGTCATTCCGAACGTGCTCTGAAGCCCGGGCGGCACAACAAAGCGGGCGGAAGATCAATGGACTGGGATGGCGTTGCAACGAGCAGGAAACAGGCGGAGAAGTGGAAGGCCTTTTCCGACGCCCGCCAGAAGGAACTGGGCAGCTTCCTGCAGTTTGACCCCGCACTCGGGAGCGCCGATTCTTCTCCCGAAGGCCCCCTGGCAGGCGTGCCTTTCGCGGTCAAGGACAATATCGCCGTCCGCGGTTTCCGTCTCACCTGCGGCTCCCGGATGCTGCGCAACTTCGTCTCGCCGTATTCTGCCACGGTCATCGAGCGGCTCCAGAAGGCGGGCGCAGTCGTTGCGGGGAAGACCAACCTCGACGAGTTCGGCATGGGCTCCTCGACCGAGAACTCGGCCCTCATGGAAACGAGGAATCCCTGGGACCTGCGCCGGGTCCCTGGAGGATCCAGCGGCGGCTCCGCGGCAGCCGTGGCCTCAGGCCAGGCGGCATTCGGCCTGGGAAGCGACACGGGGGGCTCGGTCCGTCAGCCCGCGGCGTTCTGCGGCATTTACGGGCTGAAACCGACCTGGGGCGCGGTATCCCGGTTCGGCCTGGTCGCTTATGCGTCATCGCTCGAGGGCATCGGCGTGATGGCCAAGACCGTGGACATGACCGAGACGGTCTTCTCCCTCATCCGCGGGCAGGACCCGCGCGATCATTCCTCGCTGCCCTGGCAGCCTCCCGCGCCGAAGAAGGGACCCTGGAGGATCGGCGTGCCCCGCGAATGCGCCGAGGTGCCGATGCATGCCGACGTGAAGAAGACCCTTGAAAAAACGCGCGCGCTGCTCCGAACACTCGGGCACGACGTGCAGGAGGTCTCCTTTCCGACCCTCGACCACGTCGTCTCCTCCTACTACGTGATCGCCACGGCCGAGGCGAGCGCCAACCTCGCCCGGTATGACGGCGTGCGCTACGGGCATCGCACACCGCGCGCGGACACGCCGGAGGCCATGACGATCGCCTCCCGCACCGAGGGCCTGGGCCCCGAAGTGAAGCTGCGCATCCTGCTGGGCACCTATGTCCTGAGGTCGGGCTTCCGGGACGAGTATTACCTGCGCGCGCAGAAGATCCGCACCGCGATCAGGATGGACTTCCAGAAGGCATTCGAGCGCGTCGACCTCGTTCTCATGCCGGTGTATCCCATCCCGCCATTCGAACGGGGAAGCGCCGAGTCCGATCCCTTTTCCCAGAAGCTCGCGGACATCTTCACCTGCGCCGCCAACCTGGCCGGGCTTCCTGCCATGGCGTTTCCGGCCGCCGTCGAAGCCGGCCTTCCCATCGGCATGCAGTTCCTTGTGCCCCCCTTTGCCGAGGAGCTTCTCTTTGCCGCCTGCCGCCAGGTCGAGAAGGCGTTCCCCTCGCCCGATGCGCCGGGATTCCCGGCGGGATGGAGGTAGGGGTGTACACGTCGTTCCTCGGCCTGGAAGTGCACATCCAGCTCCTCACCCGCACGAAGGTCTTCTGCGGCTGCCGGGCCGCCTTCGGGGATGAGCCGAACACCAATGTCTGCCCCGTGTGTATGGGCTACCCAGGCGTGCTTCCCACCCTGAACGCGGAGGCCATGAGGATGGGCGGCGTCGTGGCCCGGGCGCTCAACTGCACGCTCGCCCCATCGGGGCTCTTCGAGCGCAAGAACTATTTCTACCCGGACCTGCCCAAGAACTACCAGATCTCCCAGTTCCGCTCCCCCCTGGGCACCGACGGCTGGGTCGAAATCGAGATTCGCAAGCGAAAGAAGCGGGTGCGCATCCGCGAGGTGCACCTGGAAGAGGACGCCGGGAAGATGATCCACGCCGGTGACATCACCCTCCTGGACTACAACCGCACGGGCACTCCTCTCCTGGAGATCGTCACGCAGCCCGACATGGAGGTGGGCGAGGAAGCGGAGGTCTTCCTCCAGCATCTGCGCAGGATGGTGCGCCACCTCGGTGTGTGCGATGGCAACATGGAAGAAGGATCTCTGCGCTGCGATGCCAACGTGTCGGTCAACCTCGAGGGCAGGGGCCTGGGGAGCAAGGTCGAGGTGAAAAACCTCAACTCCTTCAAGTTCGTGCGCAAGGCGGTGAGCTTCGAGATCGAGCGGCAGACCGAGATCCTGGAGCGCGGCGGAGGCGTGACCCAGGAAACGCGGCTCTGGAACGAGAACCGGGACGTCACCGAGAGCATGCGCACCAAGGAAAGCTCTTCGGATTACCGCTACTTCCCCGAGCCCGACCTGCCGCCCTTTGTTCCTGACGAGGCGTTCCTGAGGAGCGTCGAGCAGTCTCTCGTGGAGCTGCCGGAAGCGCGGAAACGGAGATTCCTCGAGACGTTCCAGCTCTCCGAAGACCAGGCGGATTTTCTTTGCGAGGAAAAGGCGACGGCTGACTACTACGAAAAGGTGATCGAGCTTGGGGCAGATCCCCGGAGCGCCGCCCTGTGGCTGGCCTCCGACGTGAAGAAGCTTCTCAACCGAACAGGTGCGGCATTGGCGGACAGCCCGCTCACCCCGCCGCGCCTTGCGGAGATGCTCACCCTCCTCGCGCAGAAAAGGATCCACGGCCGGATCGCGAAGTCGGTCGTCGAGGCGGTCTTCGCGGAGAACAAAGATCCGGCGGCGATCATCCGCGAAAAGGGGTGGGAGCAGATCATCGACCCTGGCGTGCTCGGAGGCTACATCGAGAAGGTGATGGCGGCCCATCCGGCCGCGGTCTCCTCCATCCGCTCGGGGGACAACAAGCCGACAACGTTCCTGATTGGCGAAATCATGCGGGAGACCTCGGGCCGGGCGGACCCCGCCCTCGTGCAGTCACTCGTGAAGAAGAAGCTCGCCGTGTCCGTCGTCCAGATCCTTGCCCTCGGCGGGGCCATCGTGGGAACCGAATCGGAGCAGGGGGAAGTGGTCCCCGGGGACCCGGCGAAGCTCGTGGGCCTCCTTGAGGCGGAGGGGACTCTCCCGCGCTCGATCGCCTTCGAAGAGGGAGAGGTCGGCAGGATCCTGAGCGAGGAGATCACGCCGCTGGACTGGGCGCGCCTGCTTCTGGGGCTCGACGAGCGCCTCCGCGGCGGCCGGGCCTCCGGCATTGTCGTCACTCACGGGACCGACACGCTGGCCTACACGGCCTCGCTGGTCTTCTGGCTCTTCTCCCGTCCCCCGGTGCCGATCGTGTTCGCCGCATCCCTGCAGCCCGCCGGGCGTGAAGGCAGCGACGCCATCCCCACCCTGCGCAAGGCGATCCAGGTCGCCGCCGAGAGCGCGCCGGGCGTCTACGTCGTGTTCGGCGGCCGGGTACTCTCGCCGGTAAACCTGAAGTTCGAGCGCATGGCCGCGGACGGGTTCCGCAACTGGAACATGAGCCGGCCCTGCCACACGGGGGCCCCGCTGTTCGACGAGCTGGCCCTGGGCACGGACCGGGAATCGCTGAAGAGCCGGCTGGAAGCTGCCATCAACTCGACGCTGGTCCTCCGCAACTACCCCGGCATGCGCGCCGACCATATCATCGATCTCATGGATCGTGGAGTGCGGAACTTCGTCCTGGAGCTGTACGACACGGGCACGGCGAACCTCCGCGATTCGCCCTATTCCCTTCGCAGGGCGCTCCTTGCGGGTCGTGAGAAGGGCGTGAGTTTTTTCTGCACGTCCCAGCAGGAAGGGATCGTGGACCTTTCGCGGTATGCCACCGCCCATGAGCTGTGGCGCGAAGGGGTCATTCCGATGGGGTCCCTGGCTACCGAGTCCGCGTGGACGAAGTTGGTTGTGTGCACCGCTTTCTCCGACACGCCGGAGGAGATGCGCGCGAGGATGGAGCAGGGGAATGCGGACGCTTGTCTCTGAGCTGACGGGGCATACCGGCTCCACGGTCATTCTCTTCGGGTGGGTGCACCGCATCCGGGACCTGGGCGGCGTCTCATTCCTCCTCCTGCGGGACAGGAGCGGCATCTGCCAGCTGGTTTTCGATGCGAAGCCCGACGTGACCCCGGAAAGCGTCATCCGCGCCGAGGGTGTCGTCTCCGCGAATGAAAAGGCGCCCGGCGGCATCGAGGTGCGCGTGAAGAACATGGAGGTCATTTCGTCGGCTGCCCTGGATCTGCCGTTCCCCGTGAACCAGGACCCGGAGAAGACCTCCCTGGAGGCGATCCTCGACAACAGGATGATCTCGCTCCGCAATCCCGCGATCCTTTCCATCTTCCGCGTGCAGTCGACGATCCTCCGCTGCTTTGCCGAGCACCTGCGAAGTGAAGGTTTCACCGAAATCAAGACGTCGAAGCTCATCGGAACGGGCACCGAGGGCGGGACCGGCCTCTTCGCCGTGGAGTACTTCGATTCGAAGGTCTACCTGACCCAGTCTCCGCAGATCTATAAGCAGGCACTGGTGGCCTCGGGACTGGAGCGCGTGTTCGAGATCGGACCGGCCTACCGGGCCGAGAAGCATGATACCCCCCGGCATATCAATGAGTTCGTCTCGCTGGACGTCGAGATGGCGTTCATCGAAAGCGAGCAGGACCTCATGGACCTCGAAACGGGCATCCTTGCCGCGATCTTCCGCGGCATCCGGGAGACCAACCCGCGCGAGCTGGACACCTGGAAGGCCACCGTGCCGGACCCCGAAACGTGCGCGCGCATTCCCCGGGTTTCCCACGACGAGGCCAAGGAGATCGTCACGAAGGAGACGGGGAAGAAGGTCTACGAGATCACCCCGGAGGGAGAGCGGGCCCTGTGTGAATGGGCAATGAAAACCTCGGGTGTGGAGGCCGTGTTCGTCTATGCCTACCCGCGCAAGTCCCGGCCTTTCTACACATTCCCCGCGGAGAACAACCGGACGAAGTCATTCGACCTGCTCTTCCGAGGTCTGGAGGTGACGTCGGGAAGCGTGCGGATCAACGGCTACGACATGCTCCTGCAAAACCTGCAGACCTTCGACCTGAAGCCGGAAGGACTCAGCGACTACCTTTCGATCTTCAAGTACGGCTGCCCGCCCCACGGCGGCTTCGCCATCGGCATGGAGCGTCTCACCCAGAAGATCCTGGGCCTTTCCAGCGTCAAGGAAGCCACCCTGTTCCCGCGGGACCGAAAAAGGACGAGGCCATAGTGACAGCGCACTCGAATCATGTATAATCGTCACCATCCTGTCATGCAGAGTGCACTCCTTCTGCTGGATCGCGGACGACATCAGGGGAGGGGATGCACAACGGCGAAAAGGAGGAGGAACATGCGGAGTCTCAGGAAGCTCATCCTGCTTCTGGCGGTCATCATGGCGACGTCGGCGGCCTGGGGCCAGGGCGCGATGCCCGCGGCGGGGAAGACCCTCACCATCGGGCTGGTGCTGGTCGGACCCTACAATGACCAGGGGTGGAGCCAGGCCAACTACGACGGCGTGCAGTACGTCGTCAAGAACGTGTCCGGCACCTCGATGAAGTACATCGACAAGGCCAACCCCGCGGACAGGCCGGGAACCACTGTGTCCCAGCTCGGTGAGAGCCTCGTTGCGCAGGGCGCAAAGCTCGTCATCTTCAGCTCCGACGACATGGCCGACGAGGCGGTGAAGTTCGCCGCGGCGCATCCCGACATCTTCGTCATCATGACCTCGGGAAGTCAGGTGTGGAAGGACGGGAAAACCTACCAGGACATCCCCAACATGGTGAACATCATGGGGCGCATGGAGTTCGGCAAGATGATCGCCGGTGTTGCCGCAGCCATGACGACGAAGACCGGCCAGATCGGCTACCTCGGGCCGCTCATCAACGACGAGACCCGTCGCCTGGCCTCCTCGGTGTACCTCGGCGCGCGTTACGCATGGACGAACTATCTGAAGAAGGACCCCGCGGACCTCACGTTCAAGGTCACCTGGATCGGGTTCTGGTTCAACATCCCCGGCGTCACCTCCGATCCCTCGCAGGTGGCGGATGACTTCTTCAACAGCGGGTACGACGTGGTGGTGTCCGGCATCGACACCACGGAAGCGGTGACGGAAGCGGCGAAGTTCGCCGCGCAGGGCAAGAAGGTGTGGGCGGTTCCCTATGATTATGCCGCCGCTTCGCAGACCTCGCCGCAGATCAACCTCGGAGTTCCCTACTTCAACTGGGGCCCCGCGTATGCCAGCGCGGTGAAGGCAGCGATGACGGGCAAATGGCAGTCGCACTTCGAATGGAACAGCCCCGACTGGAAGAACATCAACAGTCCCAACACCTCCGCCGTCGGCTTCAACAAGGGCAGGGCCCTGACGGGCGCCGCCTCCACGGCGGTGGACCGGTTCATCAAGGAGCTCGCCGGCGGACTGAAGCTGTGGAAGGGTCCCCTGGCCCTCCAGGACGGGACCTCGTACCTGGATGCCGGTGCGGTGGCCACGGATCAGGAGGTCTGGTACCTGCCCCAGCTGCTGGAAGGCATGCAGGGGCAAAGCGTCTCGAAGTAACCGGCTCCTCACGAGAGGATAATCAGGGGCGAGACACCAACCGTCTCGCCCCTTGCATTTGAAGCCCCATGCAGATCGAGCTGCGCGACATCAGGAAGACCTTCGGCCCTGTCCATGCGAACGCGGGGATATCCCTGCTCATCCCGGCCGCCGCCATCCAGGGCGTTCTCGGGGAAAACGGCGCCGGGAAAAGCACCCTCATGAAGATCCTTTCAGGCTTCATCCGGCCGGACTCGGGGGACATCGTCATGGACGGCAGCCGGGTCGTCATTCATTCTCCCGCGGATGCAATCCGGCTGGGCGTCGGGATGCTCCACCAGGATCCCCTCGATTTTCCCCCCATGAGGGTCCTGGACAATTTTATCCTGGGCAGGCACGGCGCGGTATTCCCGGATCGGCGGAGGTCGGCGCGGGAGTTCCGGGAGCTCGCGGCGCAGTTCGACTTCTCTCTCGATGCGGACGCGTACGTCGACACGCTGACCGTGGGCGAGCGGCAGCAGCTGGAGATCCTGCGCCTCTTGTTGTTCGGTGCCCGGGCCCTGATCCTCGATGAGCCGACCACCGGCATCAGCCAGCCGCAGAAGGAGAAGCTTTTCGCCACGCTGCGGAGGCTCGCGTCGCAGGGGATGACGGTCATCTTCGTCTCCCACAAGCTGGAGGACGTTGAGCTCTTGTGCTCGAACGTGGCCGTGCTCCGCCAGGGAGAGCTGGTGGGAACCGCCGTTCCTCCCTACGAGACGAAGTCGCTGGTCCGCATGATGTTTTCCCGGGACGTTGCCTTCACGGGGAAAGCGAGCCGTGCGCCGGGCAGGCCGATCCTGTCGCTGCGCGGTGTCTCCCTGGAAACGCAGCGGCTGCAGATTGAGGACGTGACCTTCGAAGCCCGCGCGGGGGAGGTCATCGGCCTTGCCGGCATGGAAGGCTCAGGCCAGTCGGTGCTGCTCTCCGCGTGCGCAGGTCTTGCACGACCTGTCTCCGGGCGCGTGCACCTCGGGGACCGGGACGTCACGGGGCTTTCCTACCATGGCTTCATGAAGCGGGGCGTCGCCTTCCTTCCGGCGGCGCGGCTGGAACAGGGCCTCGTGGCCGGTCTCAGCGTGGCCGATCACTTCGTGCTCTCAGAAGGGGGCGGCATGTTCATCGACCGCCACCGGGCAACCGATCTCGCTGCCGACAGGATCTGCACCTACAACATCAAGGGCGCTCCTTCCCACCATGTCGAATCCCTTTCAGGGGGCAACCAGCAGCGGATGCTGCTCGCCCTGCTGAAGGAATCTCTCTCGCTGATCCTGCTCGAGCATCCGACGCGCGGGCTGGACATCGAATCCACGCTCTACATCTGGAGCAAGCTTCGCGAGCGGTGCGCGCAGGGCGCGGCGATCGTGTTCATTTCCGCCGACCTGGACGAGGTGCTGCAGTACAGCGACAGGGTGCTCGTGTTCTTTTCCGGACGCGTCTCCCCTCCCCTTTCCGCGGAGGGTCTCTCCGTGGAGCATCTGGGCGGGCTGATCGGCGGCAAGGGATGGGACGCGCTCGCCTCAGCGGAGGTGACGAATGGCTAGGGCACGAGCGTCGAACGCGCTCCTCCAGATTGGCGCGATCGTGCTGGCGGTCCTCCTGACGACACTCGTCCTGCTCGCGGCGAAGGCGCCTCCCCTCGCCGCCTTCGCCAACATCGCCCTCGGCGCCGTGGGATCCTGGGAGGTCGCGGCAAATGTGCTCGTCTCCTGGGTTCCGCTGCTGCTGGCCACCGCGGGCCTGCTGATCACCTTTACAGCCGGCCTGTGGAACATCGGCATCGAAGGGCAGATCACCCTCGGGGCGATCTTCACGACCTGGATGCTGCGGGGACTTCAGAACAGCGGAATGGATCCCTCGCTGATCATCAGCATGAGCATCCTCGCAGGCATTGCCGGCGGCGCCCTCTGGGCCCTGCTCGCCGGTGCGTTGAAGACCTTCGGGGGCGTAAACGAGATCTTCGGCGGGCTGGGACTGAACTTCGTGGCTTCGGCGCTCAACCTCTGGCTCATCTTCGGCCCGTGGAAGCGACCCGGGGTCGCCTCGATGTCCGGGACCGTCCCCTTCGCTCCGAGCTTGTGGCTGCCCACTCTCTCGGCGCAGTCGCGGCTGAGCCCGTCGGCACTCCTGATCGCGATCCTGGCAATCCTGCTCGTCTACGTGCTCCTCAGGGGCACGCATTTCGGGCTGCGCTTGAAAGCGGTGGGGAAGAACGCGAATGCCGCCTACCTGCTGGGAGTCCCCACCTGGCAGCACATGATGATCTCCTTTGCGCTGTGCGGCATTTTCGCGGGGCTCGCCGGGGCCGTGCAGGTCACCTCCGTGTACCACCGGCTCATTCCATCCATCTCCAGCGGGTACGGCTATCTCGGGCTGATGGTGGCGATGCTGGCAGGATTCAACGCGGCGCTCGCCGCGCCGGTGGCCCTCTTCTTCGCGGCCCTGAACGTCGGGAGCATCCAGCTGCCGATCGTGCTGAGGCAGGACTCCTCCCTGGCAGGAGTCCTTCAAGGCACACTGGTGCTGTTCGTCCTGCTCGCGCAGGGGCTGCGGCAGCGCGTCGCGGGCAGGGGGTGAGGCGATGACGCTGGAAATCGTCGTCGTCGGACTTGCCGGCGTCCTGGCATCCGCGGCGCCGATCCTCTTCGGCGTGATCGGTGAAACCGTCAGCGAGCGCGCCGGGGTCACCAACCTGTCGATGAACGGGAAGATCCTGCTTTGCGCGATGGGCGGGTTCGCTGTCGCCCTGGCGACAAAGAGCATTCTCCTGGGCTTCCTTGCCGGCGCGGCAATCGGCGGCATGGTCGCGCTCCTGCTCGCGTTTGCCAGCATCACCCTGCGCCAGTCCCAGGTCGCCGTCGGTTTCGTGCTGACCCTGCTCTGCCGCGACCTTGCCTACTTCCTCGGAAACCCCGTCATGGGGGAAACTGGACCGCGTCTCTCCTCCATGCCCATCCCCGTGCTCCAGAGCGTACCGGTTCTCGGCCTTCTCCTCTTCCACCAGGACGTGATGACCTACCTCAGCTTCATTCTCGTGGGGGCAGCGTGGGTCTTCATCTTCCGCACCCGGCCGGGGCTGATGCTGCGGGGAATCGGCGAGCGGCCCGCTGCCGCGTACGTTCGCGGCGCGAACGTGAACCGGCTCCGCTACCTGTACACGGTGGCAGGCGGTGCCATCGCGGGACTGGCAGGACCAATCTACTCCCTTTCGGTGAAGGCGGGATGGAAGGGAACGATCTCCGGCCTGGACGGCATCGGATGGATCGTCCTGGCCATCACGATCTTCGGCGGATGGAATCCGTTCCGGGCCGCTTTCGGGGCGTACCTGTTCTCCCTCCTGCAATGGCTGGGCCTCGTGCTGCAGCCGGCCTTGCCGGGGGTTCCCTCGCAGGTGCTGCAGGTGGCGCCCTTCCCGCTCATGATCCTCACCCTCCTGTTCGTCAACATCGGAAACGCCGAATGGGTGGAACGCTCACTCGCCCGCCTCCCCGAGCCGGTGAGACGCCGCGTGGCCCGGGCGCTGAGGGCGCTGAATGCCACTCCTCCTGCCGCGCTGGGCACGCCTTTCCAGAAGGAATAGCCCCGGGCCTGCCATTTGACGGCTCGAACCGCCGGAGGTAGTTTTTCTGAAGGTCGGGAGGCCGCACATGGACTATGTTCGCCTGGGGAAAACGGGGCTTTTGGTTTCACGCATCTGCCTGGGCACGATGACGTACGGCTCATCGAAGTGGCGGGACTGGGTCCTGGACGAACAGCAGGCACGGCCCTTCTACAAACGCGCGCTGGAGAAGGGGATCACCTTCTTCGACACGGCGGACATGTATTCACTCGGCGCCAGCGAGGAAGTGACGGGCCGTGCCCTGCGCGATTTCGCGAAAAGGGACGAGGTCGTGGTGGCGACGAAGGTTTTCAACCGCATGGGCCCGGACCCGAATGCCGCCGGACTCTCGCGCAAGCACATCATGGCCAGCATCGACGCGTCGCTGAAGCGGCTGGGCATGGACCACGTGGACCTGTACCAGATCCACCGGTGGGACCCCGAGACACCCGTCGAGGAAACAATGGAGGCGTTGAACGATGTCGTCCGAGCCGGGAAGGCCCGGTACATCGGCGCATCGAGCATGTACGCGTGGCAGTTCATGAAGTCACTGGCCGTTTCTGACAGGCACGGCTGGGCGCGCTTCGTGTCCATGCAGGACCACACAACCTCGTCTACCGTGAGGAGGAACGGGAAATGATCCCGCTGTGCATCGACCAGGGAGTCGGAGTGATTCCATGGAGCCCACTCGCGCGGGGTTTCCTTGCGGGCAACAGGACGAGGGACAAGGGAGGGGTGACCACGCGCAGCAAGTCCGACGAGTTCGCGCACTCCTTGTACTATCAGGAGGATGACTTCAACGTGGTGGACTGCCTGAAAGCAGTGGCCGCGCAGGTCGGCACGACCCTCCCCCAGGCCGCACTGGCGTGGATGCTCTCGAAGCCGGGCGTCACCGCTCCGATCGTCGGGGCGAGCAAGCCCGAGCATCTCGACCAGGCAATCGATGCCGTGTCGATCCGTCTCACCCCCGAACAGGTGAAGATGCTGGAGGAGCCGTACCGGCCGCACCGGGTCATGGGGCACTGAGCCGGCCAGACCCCGGGCCCCGGCCGCGAGGAATCCTGCTATTCCAATACACGGATGACGGCGAAGCGATTCACGTCAACGAGCCCCTTGTCGGAAAGGCGGAGCTCCGGAATCACCACCAGCCCCAGGAGACTGAGCTGCATGTTGGGATTGTGCAGTGTGCAGCCGCACTCACGGAATCCCTGCAGGACACCGGCCGCTGCGCGGGCCACTTCGGCGGCAGGACGATCCGACATCAGGCCCGCGATCGGCAGGGCGACCCTGCCGATCACCCTTCCCGCCCGAACCACGACCTGTCCGCCGGCGCAGTCGACGAGCTCGTTTGCGGCCGTCGCCATCTGTTCGTCATCAGTCCCCACGACCAGAAGGTTGTGACAGTCGTGGGCCACAGTGGTCGCGATTGCGCATTTTTCCCTGAATCCGAACCCATGGACGAGGCCGATCTGCGTTTTTCCGCTGCCCTGGTGTCGGTCGAGGTGCGCGAGCTTTGCGATGTCCCTCCCGATGTCCGCGCGCACCTGGCCGGAGTGCACGCGCACCTTCATCACCAAGTGGTCGGTGGGCGCCTGGTTTTCCTTCACCCCGATGACGTGGGCTGTGGCCTCGGACCCGAACCTCGCCGCGTCGAGCCTGAAATCCCCCGCCGCGACGCGCCCGGCGAGGTGCATCGTCTCCTTCGACCACCGGGGATATTCCGCTGCCGGAAGGTCCACGAGGAGCTTCCCTTCCCGGGCGGCCAGATTCCCGCGGGCGATCACGACATCGGGTCGGAAGTCCGCGAGCTCCTTCACCAGGAGCACATCCGCGAACCGGCCCGGCGCCAGTGAGCCGATGTCCCTGCTGACGCCAAAATGCTCCGCCGTGTTGATCGTGGCCATCTGCACCGCGGACATGGGCGTCAGCCCCTGCCCGATGGCGTGCCGGAGGACGCGATCCATGTGGCCTTCGTTGACCAGCGTTTCCGAATGCGAGTCGTCCGTGCAGAGAATGAAATGCCGGGCATCCAGGCCCACGCGGAGAATGGCGGGCACCTGGGCCGCCACATCGTGCCACGCGGACCCGTAGCGTAGCATTACCCTCTGGCCCTGCCTGATACGCGCCACCGCATCCTCCAGGCGCGTGCCCTCGTGATCGTCCTGCGCGCCGCCCGCGGCGTAGCCGTGGAACGGCAGCCCGAGATCGGGGGAGGCGTAGTGGCCACCGATGATTTTTTCGGCCCTGCGGGTAGCAGACATCTCCGCGTGGACCTTGTCGTTTCCCTCGATCACCCCGGGGAAGTTCATCATCTCACCGAGCCCGATGATGCCCGGCCAGGTGAGCGCCTCTTCCACGTCCGCCGGCCCGATCACGGCCCCGGGGGTCTCCAGCCCCGGCGCGGAGGGCACGCAGCTGGGAACCTGGACGAACACGTGCACGGGCTGCCGTGCCGCCTCGTCCACCATCAACCGCACGCCCCGCAGGCCTAGAACGTTGGCAATCTCGTGGGGATCGACGAACATACCCGTCGTTCCGTGCGGGAGCACTGCCCGGACGAACTCGGTGACCGTGACCATTCCCGATTCCACGTGCATGTGACCGTCCAGCAGGCCCGGCACCAGGTGCCTGCCCTCCGCCTCGACGACGAGCGTCGCCGGGCCGATGCAGTGCCGCGCATCTTCGCCCACGTAGGCAATGCGGGAAGCAGTGATCGCGATATCGGTATGTTCGATGATCTCCCCTGACTGCACGCAGACCCATCGGCCGCCGCGGAGCACCATGTCGGCGGGACGCCGACCCATGGCCACGTCGACGAGGGTACGGGAATCTCTCAGCCAGAATGTTTCCATTCCCATGGTGCACGTCCTCGCCCAGCAGGCACTTGCCTCCCGATCAATGCGGGAGCATTCCCGAGCGGGCGATCTTCTCGTGCGCCGTGATGTCCCGCGCATCCCAGGGATAGCAGATCCACTTGTCATCGAGCTCTTCCCCGGCAAAGTATCGGCGCACCTCGGCGGGAAGCGTTCCCTTCTTTTCCTTCTTCTTGTTGTGCAGAACCGCAACGGCGATCTCGGCCGGTGAGTGGTGAAGAAGCTCCCTCAGGCAGTATTCGAGGGTAACCCGGGAATCGTCTACCTCGTCGACCAGCAGGATCCTCCGTCCGGCCAGTTTTTTCTCCACCTCGTCGATCCACTGTATCGTGTGCGGGGCGGGGCCGGGCTTGTTGTCAGGACCATAGTAGGAAATACCGACCGTGAGGATGGGGATTTCGAGGAAGGTCTTCAGGATTCTCGCGGGGATGAAGCCACCGCTTCCTATTGCGACGATGAGGTCGGGGCGGAACCCTGTCTCACGAATGCGGTCCGCGAGTGCACGGACGCTCAGGTGAATGTGCTCGTAGGAGAGAAAGTACCTGCCGTCGATGTCACTGCGCGCCATTTCTGCATCACCATAGAAGGAAAATGCGCCCGCCGCAAGCGATTCCCGCCCGAACAATCGGCCCCGACGGAAGAAGGCCCTGCCTCAGCGGTCCTCCAGCCTGTAGGTCTCCCGCACCACGGAGAAAAGCTTGATGAGAAGCGGGCTGTCGGGGCTGCCGATCATCGCATCGGCGAGGATGTCCTTCCTTTCCTTCACCAGCACGGTGAAGAGCTGGCGCAGTGCCTCGCTCTTTGTTTCAGCGGCATAGCAGATGCGTACGAGCCTCTTCATCTCCTCCGGGGTGAGCACCTTTCGCGTCCGGCCGATCGTGAGAAATATGGCCTTCCCCCCCTCGGGATGCTCGATCGAGACGGTTTCAGGCCGGATGACCGGAGGCGTCGCAGGGGCTTCGGCACCCGTGTCCCCCTCCTGAGACTGTCCGGCAATGCTGTCCACCCGGGCGTTGTGGATGAGGATCTGCGCCTGGCGCAGGAGGAACAGGAGGCCCTTCTCGTCGATCTCCTCGATCGCCGCGCGCAGCTCCTTTTCCAGCTTCGCCCGGCGGTCATCTTCCGTTTTCGGCGTCCTCTTTTCGGTCTTCTTCGGCTTCACGCTGAAGAGTATACACGCGGGAGGGCCGCTTGACAGAATCTCGCGGGGGCCGTTACCTTTTTTCAGAAAGGACTCATTAATGGCGGACACCCCTCGTGGCTATGATTCTGACCTTCTCCGCGGCAATACCGACTCGCTCCTCCTTTTCCTGATCAACGAGCACGGCCAGACCTACGGCTACCGTCTCATCAAGGAGATCGAGGAAAGGAGCCAGGGCTATTTCCGGTTCAAGGAGGGCACCGTCTATCCTGCCCTGCGGAAACTGGAAAACGACGGGTTGGTCCGGGGAGAGTGGAAGAAGCTCCCCAACGGCCAGGAGCGGCGCTACTATACCATCACCGATCGCGGCAGGCTGCAGCTGCAGGCAAAACTGGTCATGTGGCAGAGCTTCGCCAGCGCCATGGCGCTGGTGATGAAGCCGACGGAGGGGTAACAGGCAGGCAATGCAGAGGGAGGTCAGCAGCTACCTCGACAAGATCAGAACGCACCTGCACCTCGATCCACGCACCATGCGCCGAGTCATGAACGAGCTGTCCACGCACTTCGATGAGAAAGTGAGCGAACTGCAGCAGCAGGGCATGGCGGAGTCGGATGCGGCCCGGACAGCGCTCCGATCCTTCGGGGATGCGCGGAACATTGCCCGGCTCATGGACGAGGCGCACAGTCGGGGCAGCTGGACCGAGGCGCTGATTGGCTGCCAGCCCCACCTCATCGTGGCCGCGCTTTTTGCCACGCACGTCTGGCGGTACCCCCTTCTCCTTGGCACCGCGTTCACGGCGATCGTCGTGATCGCCCTGCTGGGCTGGCGCAGCGGCGGCGCGAGCTGGATGTATTCCTGGATCGGGTACGCCGTCCTGCCGCTCCTCGTCGTGAGCTACATCTCGATGGATCCGGTGACGCGCACCGTCTCGTTCGTCCTGAGCGGGCATGGGACACCGGCGCCGCTGTGGCACCTCAGCCTCCTTGCGGCCCTGTACGCATTCACCATCTGGCTGATCGCCTCGACCGCTGTCACAGTTGCCCGCAGGGATTGGATCCTTCTTTCCCTCATGCTCCTGCCCTTGCCGGTCATGGGCCTGTGGATCATCACCGTCACCCAGTCTGTCGGCGTGCTCGTAGACGCCTTGCGAGGCCTCGAAACGCGTTTCAGCAGGTGGGACGCTGCCATGGGGTATTTCTTCGCGGTGCTCGGCGTCACCACGGCGCTGTTCGTCCGGGTGCGCCAGCGCGCATTGAAGGTCGGCGCGGTCATCGCCGTGGGGATCGTGGGCGGCGCGCTGGCTGCCCGCAGCTTCTGGGGAGACCTCGGCCTCCTTCGCCTCCTGGCGATCTCATTCTGCCTCCTGCTCTTCCTCACCGTCCCCCTGCTCCTACGCGCAATGCTCAGGCACGACGAGACGTCTGAGGAGCCTCTGCCCTCCTGAGCTGCCGTTTCACGCGCTCCGGCGCACTGCTTTCTGATTTCGATAATCCTTGACACCAGACCAGCCGAGCGGTAGTATTTGCATAGGCTGCCTATGTAAGGACTGCCGGTTCGGAGCTGCCGGGATGGTATCGCAGCATTTCTACAAGGTACTCCGACGCCTCTTTTTCAACGCCCACCTGCGCGGCCTTAAGAACCTACGCACGGTCGAGCCGGTCATCCTCGTTGCCAACCACGCGGGAGCGTTCGGTCCCGTCTCGGTCATCACGTCGATGCCCGTGGAGATCTACCCCTGGGTCGCCCATGAAGTGACCGACGTGAAGACCGTCGCCCCACGGATCCAGGCGGAGTTCCTGGAGCAGGAGCTGCGCCTGAAGCCTCCTCTCAGTGTGTACCTCGGGAAGGTGATTGGGAGGGTCTGTGTCGCGCTGATGAAGGACATCGGGGCGATCCCTGTGTACGAGAAGAGCAAGCAGATCAAGAGCACGGTGATGCGAAGCCTTGCGCTCCTTCAGCAGGGGAAAAACATCCTGGTATTCGCGGAAGACTCCACCCGGAAGATCAACGACGTGCTGTGCGAGTTCTGCACGGGCTTCATCCACGTGGCGAGGCTGTATTACCAGACCACGAAGAAGGCAGTCCAGTTCCTCCCGGTCGCGGTGAACCGGAAGGTCGGCAGGATTCTCGTCGGCGCGCCCATCCGCTTTGACGCCACGATCCCGTTCGCGCGTGAGAAGCAGAGGCTCAAGAGCGAGCTGGAGAGCTCGGTGTATTCCTTGTATCGGGAGATGGAAATCGACCAGGACCATCGGAAAAAGCGGCCGGCCTGAAGCCTTCCATCTCCGAACCGTCGACTACCATGAGATGTCGATTTCTTCCCGGTCTGACTTTCCGGTGACTTTCATGAAGAGGGTCTCTGAACCCGCATCGTACGCCCATCCATCGGAGTACTTGAAATACGACGGATCGGAATGCCAGGGGATCCCATGGAGCTTCAGCTGCGCGAAGGGCCGGATGCCCCGGAGCACCAGGTGATACGGCACGCCCGCGGGATAGGAGAAGACAAGCGCCGCTGCCGACGCGGATGCCGCTGCAGTGGCAAGCCGGGCAGACGTCCACACCCAGGAACCGGGCCCCAGCTGCGCGGCGAGCGGAGTCTCAGAGGGCACGAACCTTGCCAGGGGAAGCATCGGGTAGATCGATTCGGGGAGGAGAAATCCACTGCGCGACGAGATCCGACCCCCGGACAGAACGAGCGTTGCCGGGAGTATTCCCTTGTCGTCGGCAAGGGAAAGGCCCGAAGCAATGAGTCCCCTGCCGACCGCCCCTGCCAGGGAGGAATCGATGAGCGTGCCGGCGCGAAGGAGGAGCGTCCCGCAGATGACACTCCTCTGGAGGTCTGACCGACCGGAATCGGTCTCCAGGAAGACTCCCGCATTTGTCGCGCGGACCGCGGGAAGGATGCGCCGATTGATGGCGTCCTTGAGGAGGCGCACGAGCGTGTCGTCCCACCGCACGACCTGCGCGTAGTCCAGCAGCGCCTCCACCAGTCCCGTCACGGTCGGGACGTCCATGCCGGACGGGGTGCGGCCGGCGAGGAACGCGCCCGCTTTCTGCAGCAGGTCCGGGTCCGAGTGATCCGCGAGAAGGGTGACGAGGCCAGGAGTGAGCAGGAGCCGGTTGTCGGAGCGCTCGAGCTGCGCACGGACCTGTTCCAATTGTTGGACGGTCCGTCCATCGAGCGATTTCACGAAGTCCCGGACACCACCCACGTACGCGCTGGTCGTGAGCTCGAGGGCAGCCTGCGGGGCCCGGCGCTGCTGCAGCGCCAGGGCGTCCGACCACAGGGGGAACGCCTGCTGCCAGGTTCCCCTCGCGATCGATTCGGCAAGGAGCCCTACGCCGATGTCTTCCGAGAACCCTGGAGAACCGTCCGCAAGCTGCCACCGTGCATCGGCGGCCAGGTACCGCGACATGGTCCAGCCCCGGTAGGCGGCATCCGCATACGCCGCGAGGGCGACCTGGAGCCGGTCCTCCGACGGCATCGATGCCTCGTCCGGCAGACGGGAGGCCTGGGCCGGCACCTCCGCGGCCGCGGTACGCGCCGCTGCAGCCACGCCTTCGACGCGAAGGACGCCGCTCCATGCAGGACCGGCGAGCGGCAGCGTGATCGTCCCTGCAGTCATATCGGTCCGCGCAGCCTGGGGAAGGGTGAGAAGATACGTCCGGCCTGCCCGCTTCCATGCCAGGGCAGCACCCGCGGGCGGGTCTTCGAGCACTCCCGCCACCGTGAAGGGAACGACGAGCGAAGGCGGGGCTGTTCCAGCCGGGGCTGGCGTGGAAGAGAATGTGATCGAGCCGCCGGTATCGGCCCCCGGGGAAAGCCGAAGACGAATGTCTCCTTCGAACACGATGTCCGTGCCGGCACGGGCGGGCTCAAAGCCTCTCAGCGCCGGGGTCATCGATCGTGAGAAACGGAGGGCAAGCCCGTTCCACGTGAGTGTCAGCTCTTCCGGGGTATGTGACTGCAACAGCGGGAAAAGGGAATAGCGGCCGGCCACCCGGCCGTCTCCGACGTCCCGCGAAAAGCCGCGCGCAAACAGCGCGAGGAGGAGAAGGATCAGGACGACACCGCCGTAGACGAGTGGCATGACAGGGGACCGTCCGCGGAAATTGTGCATTGAGCGGTGATCTTATCAGGGGGCCGCGAAAGGTGCAATGCGGAGAGACATGGAGATAATGGAGGAAATATTCCGGAAATATTTTTCTTGACAACGAAGCCAGGCTACACTAATCTGCAAACATGTCTGGACAAGTTGTACGTACAAGTAAGCACGAACAGATCAGACTCTGGATACTTGACGCGATCAGGGCCGGCACCATCGCACCGGGTGACAAGCTGCCATCGGAGAGCGAGATGTGCGGGCAGTTCAACGCGTCCAGGAGCTCAGTCCGCCAGGCGCTCACGAGCCTGATCAGCGAGGGTTGGCTGAAGAGCCAGCGCGGCGTGGGCACCTTCTGCCTCCTGAAGGATCGCACTCTCACAATGGACATCGGGCTCGTCTGTTATTACACGGGCTCGTACATCTTTCCTCGCATCGCGCGGGGCTGCGACCAGATCGCCCACCGGCGCGGCTTTCACATCCTGCTGAACCAGTCCGAGTACGACCTCAAGAAGGAGGCGGAGATCCTGCACAAGCTGCAGAAGCGGGGCGTCGACGGAATAATCATCGAACCGGTGTTCGACGGAAAGGGCCAGTCCAACATCGGCCTCATTGACGAGATCGCCCGGAGCGACACGCCGCTCGTCCTGCTGGACAACTACTTCCCGGGAAGTGACCACACGCGGGTGGCCATGAACGATCGGGAGGGCGGCCGCATGGCCGCATCGCACCTCTGGTCAAAGGGACACCGCAGAATCGCGATACTCCACGAAGGACGATACCTGCCCAAGACACTGAGAAAGGACGGGGCACTGAGTTACCTGGCCGAAGCGGGCGCACCCGTACGGGAGGACTGGGTCCTCTCCCACGATGGGCCCGTCTCCTCCGCCCACGCGCGGCGGCTGCTGGACGACTTCCTGGGGAGGCCCGGCGAAGTCCCCAGTGCGTTCATCTGCACCAGCGACGAGGAGGCAATGGAGCTGTACAAGGCCGCGGAGTCGCACGGAATCAGGATCCCCCACGACGTGTCCGTCATCAGCTTCGACAATTCCAGCCTCGCCGATCTGCCGGGAATCTCCCTCACGTCCGTGGACCACCCGGGGCAGTACATGGGGGAGCTCGCGACGCAGGTGCTTCTGGAAAAGATCCTGAACCCCGGGATCTCCTGCCAGACCACCTCCCTGATCGCGCCCCGGCTGGTGGAAAGGAGCTCTGTGAGAACAATCAGCACTCGCGCTGATTAGGAATATTACAGGAGGGAATGTATGAAACGATTCAGTTTCCTCGGGCTGGCCGCAATCCTTCTCCTGCTGCCAGCGCTCGGCTTTGCCGCCGGCGGCCAGGAGAAACAGGGCGCAGCGGAAAAGATCGTCAGCTACTTCGCCGACTCGAAGTACTACTCCGACAACACGACGATCACCCGCAACCAGGTGTTCGAGAAGGAGTCGGGCATCAAGGTGGAGATGCAGATGATCCCGGGCGACCCGAACGATTTCTTCGACAAGACCGACATTGCGGTCATGGGCGGGGATACGACGGACTGCATCAGGCTCACCAATCCGCTGGAGATCGCCCGCTACGTCAACGCCGGCTTCCTGCTGCCGCTGGACGACATGCTGAAGAAGGCCGGCTATGACGCGGAGAAGGTCTACGGCAAGTTCCTGAAGAGGCACAACGGGAAGCTGCTCTACCTGCCATACGAGCAGTCCATCCACTCCGTATACTACAACAAGAAGATCTTCGACGAGGCCGGGGTGCCCTACCCGAAGACCCCCTGGACCTGGGACGAGTACGTCGCCACCGCGAAGAAGCTCACCAACAGGGACAAGGGGATCTACGGCTCGTACTTCGTGTACGACTGGGAGTACTACTACTACCTGATCGCCCGTCAGAGGGACGTGTCCGCCTACAAGGCCGACGGATCCTCCAATTACGACGATCCCGCCTTCAGGGAAGCCCTGAAGTTCATGTCCGACCTCGGGGAAGTGTACAAGGTCCAGCCGACCTTCAAGGAGTACAAGGCGAGCAACTACACCTGGGACACCTGGGCGGCAACCGGCAACTACGGGATGATCTGCATCGGAAGCTGGTTCACCGGACTGCTCACCGACCTCGTGACCTATCCGCGGGACTGGAGCTGGGGCATCGTCGAGACGCCTGCGGCGGGAGCGAATGGGAAGAACAACCTGATGGCCGGCGGGGTCTGGGCAGTGCTGAAGAATGCCCGGCACCCGCAGAACGCCGCCCGGTACGTGGCCTGGGTCAGCGAGAACAGCTACAAGTACGCCGGCGGCATCCCCGCGCGGGTGAACCTTACGTCGGCCGAGCTGCTGGACCTGCTCGGCGGCATCGCTGAAAAGTCGAAGGGCTCGGTGACGGTGGAGGACCTCAAGACCGCCCTCCTGCAGAACAGCCTGGGCGTGGTGGACGAGAAGGTCACCGGGGCAAAGGTCAAGGAGTACACAGACATCATCAAGGAAGAGGCCCAGATGTACATGTCCGGTGAGCAGTCGCTGGACGCAACCGTCAGGAACATCAAGTCCCGGGCCGACAAGATCCTGCTGCAGAAATAGAACGTTCGGGGGCCCCGCGCGGGGCCCCCGGATTCTGAGGAGCAGCGCCGATGGCGAGTCGATTCTCGGTGCGCGAGGAGCGGACCGCGATCCTGTTCATCGCACCCTTCTTCATCGGCTTCGTCGTTTTCAACCTCCTGCCCCTGCTGTACAGCGTGTTCCTGAGCTTCATGGACTTCAACACGCTGGGCAGGATGGACACGAAAGAGTTCATCGGGGCCGCCAACTATGCGCGCGTCCTTGCCGACCGTCTGGCCCTCTGGTCCTACGGGAGAAGCTTCTACTTTTCCTTCCTGTACGTGGCGGGGATCATCGTCCTCTCGCTCTTCGTCGCCCTTCTCCTGAACAGGAAGCTGCACCTGCGCACCGTGAGCCGCACAATGATCTACATGCCCTACGTGGCCAACGTCGTGGCGATCGCCATCGTCTGGTCCATCGTGCTCAACCCCTTCAACGGCCCGATCAACGCCTTTCTGAAGGCGGCGGGAGTCCCCGAGAAGCTCCTGCCGCAGTGGCTTCTCGGGGTGCGAAGCGCCCTGCCGACCCTGGCAGGAATCAAGGTGTGGCAGAACCTTGCGTTCCAGACCATCGTCTTTCTCGCGGCACTGCAGAGCGTCCCGCGCGAGCTGTACGAGTGCGCGGAGATCGACGGGGCAGGCGGATGGCGTCGGCTGGTGCACATTACCCTCCCCCTGATCTCGCCCACCACCTTCTTCCTCGTTGTCATCACCGTGATCGGATCGTTCAACAGCTTCGCCATTGTACGGGCGCTCACCAACGGCGGCCCCGGCTCGGCCACGCGGATCATCACCCTCTTCATCTACGACCAGGCGTTCCGGTATTCATACTACAGCTACTCCAACGCGCTCGCCTGCCTTCTGTTCGTCTTCATCCTGCTCGTCACCCTGGCACAATGGAGGCTCCAGAAGAGATGGGTGCACTACTGAGAGCGCGCGGGGCGCGCGCCACCGTCGGCCAGGCCGCGCTTTCCATCCTGGTGCTCGTGATCGGCGTCTTCATGATCACGCCGTTCATCTTCATGCTCTCCGCCTCCTTCAAGCACCCGGGCCTGGTCCTGGTGGAGCCGCTGCAGATCATCCCGAAAGTGATTTTCCTGGGCAACTTCCAGCGTGTCTTCAGCGATCCCCTGTATCCAGTCTGGTACTGGAACAGCATCAGGATCGTCCTCATCACCATTCCCCTGCGCGCATTCGTGGTCTCCATCGCCGCGTACGCATTTGCGCGCCTGAGGTTCCGCGGAGCGAACGTGATGTTCCTCCTCTTCATGGCGACCATGATGATCACTCCGGAGGCGACCCTCGTGCCCCGCTACCTCATGTACAAGGCGATTGGACTGATCGACAACCAGTGGGCCATCATCGTGCCGGCCACCTTCGACGTGATGTTCCTTTTCATGCTGCGACAGTTCTTCATGACCATTCCCCGAGAGCTCTCGGAAGCCGCGTTCATCGACGGGTACGGTCATCTCCGCATCTACGCGCGCATCGTCCTGCCGCTGTCCAAGCCCGCGCTGGTCACCATGGCGCTTTTCACTTTCATCTGGATCTGGAACGACTACGCCAATCCCTTCGTGTTCATCAACTCGATGAAGAATCAGCTCATCACCACGGGTCTGCAGTTCTTCCAGTCGCGCGAAGGCGCCAACTATGCGCTGCAGATGGCCGGCGCCACCTTTGCGGTGATTCCCACGGTGATCCTTTTCACGTTCACGCAGAAGTACTTCGTGCAGGGCGTTGCCACAAGCGGGATCAAGGGGTAATGCGATGAGCCGGTACCCGACGATCGGCGGACGCGCGTCCGGACTTCTCCATGGCGGTGATTACTTCCCCGAGCAGTGGCTCCATGAGCCGACGGTCCTCGAGGAGGACCTCCGCCTCATGAGGCTCGCGCGGTGCAACGTCGTGAGCGTGGGCATGTTCGCCTGGAGCACAATGGAGCCCGAGGAAGGGCGGTTCTGCTTCGAGTGGCTTGACAGGCTGATGGACCGGTTCGCTGAGGAGGGCATCAACGTGTGCCTGGCAACGCCAACGGGGGCGCGGCCCGCATGGATGTCGCACCGCTATCCCGAGGTGCTGCGGGTGGGCCCTGATCGCCGCAGGAACCTGCACGGCTTCCGGCACAACCATTGCTACACATCCCCGACATACCGGGAGAAGGCCGTCACCATCAATGGCCTGATTGCCGAGCGGTATGGCCGTCATCCCGCGCTCCTCGTCTGGCATGTGTCGAACGAGTACGGCGGCGAATGCCACTGCGAGCTGTGCCAGGAGGCATTCAGATCGTGGCTGCGGCGCAGGTACCAGGACGATCTGGGTGTGCTGAACGCCGCATGGTGGACATCCTTCTGGAGCCACTCCTACAGCGACTGGCGGCAGGTGGAATCCCCCGCTCCGCACGGGGAGATGCATCTGCCGGCGCTCCACCTGGACTGGAAACGGTTCGTGACCGCGCAGACGGCGGATTTCATGCGGGTTGAAACGGCGCCGCTGCGGGATCGCGCCCCCGCGGTGCCGATTACCACGAATATGATGGGCACATACGGCGGTCTGGACTACTGGAAGCTCGCGCCGTGCATGGACATTGCAAGCTGGACCAGCTACCCCTGCTGGCACGGGAAGGGTCCGGTGTTCGACGAGCGGTTCCCCTGGGACCCGCAGGGTCGCGACTGGATGACCGCCGCCGCCACGGCTTTCACCCACGATCTCATGCGCTCGCTCAAGGCGGGGAGACCATTCCTGCTGATGGAAAGCTCTCCCACGTTCAGCAGCTGGCACGCGGTGTGGAAGCTGAAGCGGCCCGGCATGCACGCTCTCAGCTCGCTTCTGGCGGTCGCCTATGGTGCCGATTCCGTGCAGTACTTCCAGTGGCGCAAGAACAGGGGAGGGATGGAAAAATTCCACGGTGCTGTCGTCGACCACGACGGGAGCCGGAACACACGCGTTTTCGAAGATGTGGCCGGGCTGGGACGGCTCCTGGAAGCCCTGGCAGGAGTCGCGGGCACGGTGACGCTGGCTCAGGCGGCCATTGTCTTCGACTGGGAAAACCGCTGGGCCCTGGAATGTTCTTCCCTTGCGCCGCTGGCCGGCGCCGGCAGCTACGAGGATGCCTGCCTGCGGCACTACCGAGCATTCTGGTCCATGGGTGTCCCGACGGATGTCATCGACGGGGAACAGGATTTCTCCCGATACAGGCTGCTCGTCGCGCCGATGCTCGCGATGGTGCGCCCGGGGGTGGCCGAACGCCTGGAGCAATTCGTGCGCGCGGGAGGGGTCCTCGTCACGACGTACGCCACCGGACTGGTGAACGAAAATGATCTATGCTTCCCGGGCGGTGTTCCCGGCCCCCTGCGCTCTCTCCTGGGGATATGGATCGAAGAATCGGATGGTCTCTACCCCGGGGAGCGCAACCGCCTGGTCATGGAGAGAGGCAACCGGCTGGGTCTCCATGGGACATACATGGTGATCCGCCGCTGCGATCTGATCCGCGTCGAGTCCGCGGAAGTGCTCGGATTCTACGGAGAGGATTTCTACAATGGTCGGCCTGCATTGACGATGAACGAATTTGGCAGAGGCAGCGCGCTGTTCATCGGCGCCGACGTCGAAGACAGGTTTCACACCGGTCTTTACCGCGCGCTCGCCGGCATGCTCGATCTGCCCAGCGCCACGGGAGGCACGCTCCCCGAGGGTGTGGGTGCCCGGATCAGGACCGACGGCTCGACAGACTATCTTTTCGTTCTCAATTTCACGAACATGCGAAAGACGGTGCGAATGGCCGGAGGTCCCTGGAAAAGCGCGCTGAACGGGAAGTTGCCGCGCTCACGGGTTTCCCTGGGTCCATTCGGCTTCGAAGTGATGGAAAAGAAGGCATCGCGCTCAACCCCTGTCGCTTGAATCTCCTGGTGAAAATCAATAGCATGGCCGCGCGGAGGAGGCCATGGCGGTCAACAGGGTCGGGACGATCGACGATCGGGTGAAGGTGAAGACCGCCCTCATAAGCGTCTCAGAGAAGTCCGGCCTCGGTACCCTCGCGCGCGGACTGCTCCGCGCGAACCCCGACATGCGCTTCCTGTCCACGGGCGGCACGTACGCCGAGCTGCACACGCTCCTGGGCGCGTCCTCTGCAGGCTCGCTGCGACAGGTGTCCGACTACACGGGCCAACCCGAGATGCAGGGCGGGCTCGTGAAAACGCTCGACTTCAAGATCTACCTGGGGCTTCTCTCCGAGACCTACAACGCCGCTCACGCCGCAGACCTCGAGCGGACGGGCGCCGCTGCCATCGACATGGTCGTCGTCAATCTCTACCCGTTCGAGAAGACGGTCGCCTCTCCGGGGGCAACCCTGGAGGATGCGCGCGCCAACATCGACATCGGCGGGCCGAGCATGCTGCGCGCTGCGGCGAAGAACTTCCACCGTGTGGCGGTGCTCACGGATCCCGCAGACTACGTCCCTGTGGTGGAAGAGCTAGAGAAGCAGGACGGCTCCGTGAGTCTCGCCACGCGCTTTCGCCTGGCACAGAAGGCATTCCGGCTCATCGCACGATACGACGATGCCATCGCCCGGTACCTTGAATCCACCTCCCTCGCCGCGAGCCGCGGCATCTACACCGTCAGGAACGGGGGCTGAAAAAGTGAGCGCTCCAGATTTCAAGACCGCCTACCGGCGGATCATGGACGATCATTTTCCCGGCACCATGGAGATCAGCTTCGTCGGGGAGGAAGGCCGGCAGACCCTGGTGTACCAGAAGGCCACCTGGGTGATCGACGGCGAGGAAAAAGGGCTGCGGTACGGGGAGAACCCGGGCCAGGAGGCTGCCCTGTACCGGCTGGTGAACGGCAACCTTGTGCTGGGCGGCGTGACGCTGCTCGCCCCGGGGCGCCACCTTGCCTCCGACGTCGAGCTCCTGCAGTCCGGCAAGCATCCGGGAAAGATCAACATCACCGACGCGGACAATGCCCTGAACATCCTGCGCTACTTCGGCTCCACTGCCTGCGCGATCATCGTGAAGCACAACAATCCCTGCGGCGCGGCAAAGGGCGCCACCCTCGCCGAGGCGTATCACAAGGCGCACATGGCCGACCGGCTGGCAGCATTCGGCGGGGCCATCGCGCTGAACCGAGAGGTGGACAGGGAGACCGCGGAGCTGATCGCGGAGACATACGCCGAGGTGGTGCTGGCTCCCGGGTTCGCCCCGGGGGTCATGGAGATCTTCGCGCGGTGGAAGAACCTGCGCATCATGCGGATTGCCCGGATGGATCGGCTGGAAGAGTTCGTCGGCGCGCGGTTCGTGGATTTCAAGAGCCTGATCGATGGCGGCATCGTGGCGCAGACAGCATTCGTCCCGAAGACTCTCGCTGCGTCGGATTTCCTCCCTGCCCAGGCCACGTACAAGGGCAGAGAGTACGCGATCGGCCGGGCGCCGACGGCCCATGAGCAGGACGACCTGCTTTTCGGATGGCTCGTGGAGACCGGCATCTCGAGCAACTCCGTGATCTACGTGAAGGACGGGGCGACCGTGGGAATCGGGACCGGGGAGCAGGACCGCGTTGGCGTGGCGGAGATCGCCCGGGACAAGGCCTACCGCAAGCTCGCCGATCGGCTCGCCTGGGAAAGCTTCAAGACCCCCTACTCGGGCATTCAGAAACCCGAGGCCCGGGCGGAAATCGACCGCGAAACGGCCCGGCAGAAGGGCGGGATCGCCGGCTCGTGCATGGTCTCGGACGGCTTCTTTCCATTCCGCGACGGGGTGGACGTGGGCATCCGCGAAGGGATCACCGCCATCGTTCAGCCCGGCGGGTCGGACCGGGATTTCGAATCCATCGAGGCGTGCAACGAGGCCGGCGTGGCCATGGTCTACACGGGACAGCGATGCTTCAAGCATTGAGCCGGAGGATGGGACATGCCGATCGTTGACATGCCGCTGGACGAGCTGAAGGTATACCAGGGCCGCAATCCCTGTCCGTCGGACCACGATGCCTACTGGGCCCGGGCGCTGACCGAGATGGCCCGCGTGGATCCGGACGTGAAGCTGGTTCCCCATGCCATGAATGCGCCGTTCGCGGAATGCTTCGACCTGTATTTCACCGGCGTGCGGGGCGCGCGGATCCACGCGAAGTACGTAAAGCCCGCCCGCGCTGCGGGCCCACGCTCGGCGGGCACGCGCTCCCTGGACAAGCATCCCGCTGTCCTGCTCTTCCACGGCTACTCGGTGAGCAGCGGGGACTGGTCGGACAAGCTGAAGTGGGCGGCGCGGGGATTCTCCGTCGCGGCCCTGGACTGCCGGGGCCAGGGAGGGCTCTCGGAGGACACCGGCGGGGTGAAAGGGACCACCCTCCGGGGCCATATCATCCGGGGCCTCGACGACGAGCCGGACAACCTCCTTTTCCGGCACATCTTCCTGGACGCCGCCCAGCTTGCGCGGATCGTGATGGAAATGCCCGACGTGGACCCGGACCGGGTGGGCGCCACCGGGGGGTCGCAGGGCGGGGGGTTGACGCTGGCCTGCGCGGCGCTGGAGCCGCGCGTGCGCCGCGCCTTCCCCGTGTACCCCTTTCTCTGCGACTACCAACGCGTTTGGGAGATGGACCTGGCCGAGCACGCCTACGAGGAGCTCGCGTGGTACTTCCGCGCGTTCGACCCGAGGCACGAGAGCGAGGCGGAGGTCTTCTCACGGCTGGGATACATCGACGTGCAGCACCTGGCGCCGCGCGTCCGTGCAGAGACCCGGATGGCGGTGGGTCTCATGGACGAGATCTGCCCGCCGTCGAGCCAGTTCGCCGCCTACAACCGCATGACCTGCGCGAAGAGCCTGGTCATCTATCCCGACTTCGCGCACGAGAACCTGCCCGGGGTCGACGACATGGTCTACGAATACCTGGCGGCTTTGTAGCCAGGGATGGCGAAGGCGAGCGAGGGCAGGGAGGCCCCTATGGCGGCAGCCGGCCCAGCGACCCGAAGGGGCGCGCAGGACGGTGAGAGCCCGAAAGCGAGCCTATAGCCAGGGAGGGCGAAGGCGAGCGAGGGCAGGGAAGCCCGAAAGCGAGCCTGGAGCCGCCCACGAAAGGAAAGGGAATGTACGAACGGAACGCGAGCCACATCGAGTCACTCGTCCGCGACCAGAATGAATGGCGCGGTGCCTGCATCAATCTCATCGCCAGCGAGAACGTCACAAGCCGGCGCGTGCGCGGCATCATGGGCTCGGATTTCGCCCACCGATACGCGGAAGGCCATCCCGGGGAGCGCTACTACCAGGGCACGGAGATCATCGATGAGATCGAGAGCCTGCTGAAGCAGCACATGAAGTCCCTCTTCCACTGCAAGCACGCTGACGTGCGGCCTATCAGCGGGACGATCGCCAACGACGCGGTCTTCAGCCGCTACATCCGCTGGGGCGACATCGTCATGGTGAACTCCACGCCCGCCGGCGGACACATCAGCCATCACAAGGCAGGCTCGGTGGGCAAGTACACCAGGAACATCGTGAACTTTCCGCTCACCCCCGACGGGTGGCACATCGACGTGGACCACACGCTGGATATCCTGAAGTCGTTCGACCCCAAGGTCCTGATCATGGGCAAGAGCCTTTTCCTTTTCCCCGAACCGGTGAAGGAGCTCGCGCCGTACTGCAGGAAGAGGGGGATCCACCTCATCTACGATGCTGCCCACGTGCTGGGCCTGGTGGCGGGAGGACAGTTCCAGGACCCTCTCGGCGAAGGGGCGGCAATCGTCACAGGCAGCACGCACAAGACATTCTACGGCTCCCAGCGCGGGGTGATCCTCTCCAATCTCGATGACGAGGAGTGGCGCAAGATCGACAAGGGCGCCTTCCCCGGTTCCTCCTCCAACCACCACCTGGAGACCCTCGTCGCCCTCACCTTTGCCACCTATGAGGTGCTGGAGTTCGGGGCGGAGTATGCGCGCCAGGTCGTGGCCAACGCGAAGCATTTTGCCCGCAAGCTTTTCGACTTCGGCTTCAAGGTCCAAGGCGAGCAGTTCGGATTCACCGAGACGCACCAGGTTGCCATCGACATGACCGAGCAGGGCGGCGGGGAATCGGCCGCGCGCAACCTCAAGGACAACCGCATCATCGTGAACATGAACCTCCTTCCCTTCGAGCCCCTGGACCGGGCAACAAGCCCTTCGGGGATCCGGTTGGGCGTGCAGGAAATGACCCGCGTGGGGATGCGCGAACCGGAGATGGAGCGCATTGCGGAGCTGTTCAAGCGCTGCCTGATGGACAAGAAGTTCGTCGGCGACGACGTGAAGGAGTTCCGCGCGAAGTTCCAGGAGGTCGGCTACTCCTTTGATGCGCAGAAGTGAGGCTCTGGTAGTCAGGAGACGATGACCCGGGTGAGTTGTGCGCTCAGTCCAGCAGGTCCGCGGGCAGATCCTTCGCCTCGGGAAAACTCGTCTGCGTGCCCGATGCCTGGACGCTGATGGCGGCGATGGCGCTCGCCCTTCTCATCGCCTCGGCGATCGGCGTGCCCCTGGCAAGGAAGAACGCCAGGCTTCCCACGTACGCGTCTCCCGCGCCCGTGCTGTCGACGGCCTTGACCTTCGTTGCCGGCACGTGGACCGTTTCCTTCTCAGTCACCAGGAGGCTGCCGCGTTCTCCAAGGGTCAGGATCACCTTGCCTGCCCCGCGCCCGAGAAGCACGCGAGCGGCTGCCGCTGCCTGCTCCTGAGTCTTTCCCTGGAGACCCGTCAGGAGCTCCGTCTCGCTCTCGTTGGGACAGAAGATGTCGCTCAGCCTGTACAGCTCATCGGGCAGGCCGGGCCGGGCGGGGGCGGGATTGAAAATCGTTGTGCACTTCTCCTCGCGGGCGATTCGCATGGCGGCGAGGCTGATCGCGAGGGGCACCTCGAGCTGGCAGACCAGGATCCGGGCGGAGGCGATGGCAGGCCGGGCGGCTTCGATTTCCTCCTCAGTCAGGAGGTCGTTGGCGCCCGTGACGATGATGATGGAGTTGTGCCCCTCCTCGTCCACGGCGATGGGAGCGACCCCTGAAAAGGCCTTGTCCGTGAACAGGACATGCCGGGTGTCGATCCCGAACGACGAGAAGTTCTTCAGCGTGTTCTCGCCGAAGGCGTCCTGTCCCAGCTTGGTCACCATGGCCACCTCCGCGCCGAGCTTGGCGGCCATGACCGCCTGGTTGGCCCCTTTTCCCCCGAACCCCATATGGAACCGGGTCCCGTGCAGCGTCTCTCCCATGCGGGGAAGCCGGGGAACGTAGCTGATCAGATCGAGGTTCGCTGCCCCCACCACGCAGATCTTGGGTCGTTTCATTTATCTCAGAATGTGCTCGCGCGTATAAATGTGCGTGCGAAGAATCGTGAAGGTGTCGGCATCGGCTACCGCCCGCTCGGCCTCGGGAGATGCGAAGTCTTCCTTCATATCCTCCAGGGAATCCCACCAGAGCTCCGCCGTGCCGTCGTACGGCAGCTCTCCCTCGATTTCCTGGTACTCGTCGATCGCGATGTTGACCCGGTAGCCCTTGAGCCTCTTGAACTTCAGCGTCAGGGGCGTGTGTCCCTCGATCCATCTCTTCTCGAAATCCGACCTCGACATCCCCGGCTTCGCTTTCAGCAGAGCGATCAGCTTCACGGGTTTCGGCATAGGTTCCTCCCTTCCTCTCACCTGAGACTATCCCTTCACGGCTCCAAGGCTCAATCCGCGGACCAGGTACTTCTGCAGCAGCAGCGACAGCAGCACTCCGGGGATGATCGCGAGTGTCCCCACAGCCGCGATCTCCCCCCAGAGTATCTCGTGACCGCCCACGAGGCTTGGCACGATGATCGTGAGCGTGCGAACGGTGCGCCGAGTCAGCAGCAGGGCGAACATGAACTCGTTCCACGAGAAGATAAAAGAGAACAGGGATGTGGCCACCAGCCCCGGGGCAACGAGCGGCAGGGAGATGAGACGGAAGGTCTTCAGGTGGCCGCATCCCTCCAGCCAGGCCGCCTCCTCCATCTCGACGGGCAGCTCGTCGAAGAAACCCTTGAGCAGCCAGATGACGAAGGGAAGGTTGAAGATCGTATTGGCGATGACAAGCGACAGGTGATTGTCCAGCAGCCTCAGCTGCTTGAAGATCAGAAACAGCGGCAGCGCGGCGGCGACCGGCGGGAACATTCGCGTGGAGAGAATCCAGAAGGAGAAGTTCTCCCCGCCGGTCTTGAACCGGGAGATGCTGTAGGCGGCGAGCGAGCCGATCAGCACCGAGGCGAAGGTGCTGCTCACGGCGATGATCAGGCTGTCGCGAAAACCCTGCAGGCCCCCTCGCCCATCCGGGGGAAACGCCATCGAGTTGACGTAGTTGCGAAGGTTGAAGCTTTTCGGCCAGAACACGGGGGGGTAGGAGAAGTACTCCGCCTTGTCCTTGAACGAGGTGAGGAACATCCAGAGCACGGGGAACATGAAGATGAGGAGCGCCGCAAGGAGCACGATCAGGATGACTGCTGTTTCGGGAGAAGAGCTGCGCCTCATGTCACATCCTCCCTGTCTGCCGCTTCTGGAACCTGACGAAGACCTGGGCAATGATCGTGATGACGATGAGCTGCAGGAACGCCATGGCCGCGGTATAGCCGAGGCTGAAGAACTTGAAGCCCTGCAGGTATGTATAGAAGCTGATCGTCTCGGTGACGTCGCCCGGGCCCCCGCCGGTGACGAGGTAGATGATGTCGAAGAGCTTGAACGAATCCATGGCGCGGATGAGGATGCCGATGACGATGACGGGGAGGATCAGAGGCAGCGTCACCCACCCGAAGGTCTGCCGCCTCGATGCCCCGTCCACCTCGGCTGCCTCATACATCTCGGGCGATATGGACTGCAGTCCAGCGAGCACGATCAGCATCAGGAAGGGGGTCCACTGCCAGATATCGGTGAACATGACCGCGAAGAGCGCCACTTTGGGGTCGGCGATCCACGCGAGCCCTCCCCAGCGTCCACCCGTCACCAGCTCGATGATGTAGTTCAGCGGCCCGAACTGGTCGTGGTAAATCATGCGGAACTGGAAGCCCGCGACCACGGGCGCGATCATGACCGGGATCAGGAACAGGGACACGAGGATTGTGCGCGCGCGGCGCAGCCTGTTCAGGAGGAGCGCCAAACCCGTGCCCACCACGAGCTGGATCGACGTTCCGAGAATGATCAGTTTCATCGTGACGCCCATCGAGTTCCAGAAGCGCTGGTCGCGAAAAAGGATCTTCCCGAAGTTCTGCAAGCCCACGAAGCGTGCAGGAGCGTTGGTGGTGAGCTCCCACGACATGAAGGCCAGGCGCAGCTCGTAGATCAGGGGGAAGACGGTGATCGCGAGCAGGGTAATCGCAGCGGGGAGCACGAAGAGAATGGGCACCCTGCGTTTGTGCAGTCGGGTGAAGAAACCGTTTCGCATTCCCAGAGAGTCGGGACGGCTCACCTCATCAGCTCCTTGACCTCAAGAAAATGGGGTAAGGCGCACAGGCGCCTTACCCCGCTTCAACTCGAGAACAGGGAGGGTTACGGCGTCAGGCCAAGGGCAGCGTATCCGACGAGGGCCTTCCGCCACAAGTCGATCTGCTTGTCCTTGCCGAGGTTGGCCGTGATCGCGTCCCACTCCTTCGCCGTGGCATCCAGGGCCTGCTTCGGAGTCTCCTGGCCCGCGAGGGCCTTGTTCACGTGCAGGTCGAGCGCGTCCTCATACTGGGCGGCTCCAGGAATGAAGATCTCGGGATACCCGTCCGCCAGCGCCGCTTCCACGCCTTTGAGGTACTCGGTGGCATCTGCCTCGTTGGGGAACATTGTGTACGCCTTCGGATTCTTGAAGTGCAGCTTGCGGTAGGGGTCCAAGCCCGTCAGCGTTGTCGAGACATTCTCCAAGCCGCGATCGTAGCTGATATGCTTGGCCACCCAGTACGCGGCATCCTTGTTCTTGCTGTCCGCCGCAACCGCGACGACCCTTCCGACGGGCATCATGGAACGATGCACGACCTTGCCCCCAATAGCCCAGCCAGGCACGCGGCCCACGCCGATTTTACCGGCGATCGCGGATTCGGCGGGATCTGCGCCCTTCTTGGGCACGTCGGTCCATTGCACCACCATGGCTACGTTTCCCTTGATGAAGGCGTCGCGCAGCTCGTCATAGCCATAGCCAAGAACGTCCGGGGGAGCGTTCTTCAGGCTGTCCACCATGTTTTGCAAGGCTCGCACGGCATTCGCCGAGTTGACCTGGGGCTTCATGTTCTTGTCGAAGTACGGTTCGCCATACGGGGCCCACCGGTTCAGGAACCACGCGAAGCTGAAGCCGCGCTTTGCGAACTCCGCCGAGCCGTAAAAGTCCCTGTCCAGCACTTTGCCCGCGAGTGTGGCGCCCTTTTTCCGGGTGAAGAACTGTCCAATGTCCAACCAGTCCTTCCAGGTCTCGGGAGCTTTCAGCTCCCTGCCGTACTTGGCCTTGAAAGCCGCTTTTTCGGCAGGGTCGTTGATCAGGTCCTTGCGGTATTGCAGCATGAGCACGTCGCCGTCGATGGGGAGAGCGAACACCTTGCCGGAGAACTTGCAGTACAGCTCCCAGAAGGGCGCGAGGACATCAGACGGGTTGGGGTCCCACACCGCCGCCGGAGTCTTTTTCAGATAGTTGTCCAGAGGTTCCAGGTATCCGTTGCCCGCGAAGTCGCCGATGTAGGCAGGATAGAATGTGACGACATCGAAGGCGCCGGTGCCTCCAACGAACTCGGTCTTCTCCTTTTCATAGACTCCCTCGAAGGGAACCTCGATCACCTGAATGGTGATGCCGGCTTTCTCGAAGTCGCTTTTCCAGAACTCGTACGGCTTGAGGTTGTGTCCGGCGTCACCCACCACGGTGATGGTGACGTTCTTGAAGGCAGGCGGGAAGCTCCACTTCACGACATCCAGCGAAGGCGGCGCCTGCGCGATCGCTGGCCCGGCCAGAATGAGCAGAAACGCCAGTGTCACAACGACAGTTCGGAACACTTTCATGGCTGTTCTCCTTTTGAGAAGATGTGGTGAACGTCTCCAACGGAGACGGTGTTTTTCCCGGGGCCGCGGATGAGATTTCATTGCGGGCGGACAGGACTCAACGACCGAGCTCGTATTTTCGTCCTCTTCAAACCATGGCATTCTTCAGGAATTTCTCCCCCCTTTCTGTGGAGCTGTCAAGAGGCCGCGCCTGGCTGGTCGCCCTAATTTGGATCCGGGGCCATCCAGATCATGCAGCCCGGGCCCTTATCTGCGCCCCAGCGATCCCACGCTCAGCTCCGGCACATAGGTGATCAGGAGCAGGACGGCGGCGAGCAATCCGAAGAACGGCAGGACCGTCCTGTAGACCCGGGGAAGGGGCGTGCCGAAGCGGAGGCTGGACAGGAAAAGGTTCAGCCCCAGCGGCGGCGTCATGTACCCGATCTCGAGGTTCAGGAGGAAGATGATCCCCAGGTGCACCGGGTCCACTCCGTACTGCAGGGCAACCGGGACGATGATGGGCACCACGATAATGATGGCGGAGAAGATTTCCACCATGTTCATTACCAGGATGAAGAGATTGAGAATGATCAGGAACACGAGCTTGCTGCTCACGTAGTGGCTCACGAACGCGAACAGCTTTGCGGGGATCTGTTGGTCGATGACGTAACTTGTCACGCCCATGGCCGCGCCCAGCATGACGAGGATGGCCCCGACCAGCAGCATACTCTCCCTGATCACCTTCGGTAACCCGCGGAAGAACGTGATCTCGCGCCTGATCAGGACCTCCACGACCAGGAGGTAGACCGCCGTCAGTGCGGCAGCCTCTGTGGCCGTGATGAAGCCGCCGTAGATCCCGCCGATGACGACGATCGGCAGCGGCGCTTCCCACCCCGCGTCCTTCAGCGCGCGCCCCACCTCGCGGAGCCTGAACGGCGCACGCGGAACCTTTGCCGCAATCCCCATGCGGATGCTGTAGGCCGAAAGGATGACGACGAGCACGATTCCAGGGACCACACCGGCAACGAAGAGCTTATCGATGCTGACGCCGGCGACAATACTGTAGAGGATGATCGGCAGCGAGGGAGGGAAGAGAAGACCAAGGCTTCCCGATGTCGTCATGAGCCCGAGAGAGAATCCCCGAGGGTAGCCCTGCTTCAGGAGCGCCGGAAAAATGAGCCCGCCCAGGGCGATGATCGTGACTCCGGAGGCGCCGCTGAACGCGGTGAACACGGCGGTGGAAAAGACCGTGACCACCGCAAGACCCCCGGGCATCCAGCCGAAAAGGGCCTGGGCGAGATTCACCAGACGCCTCGGCCCCTGGCTCTCCGCGAGCAGGTATCCGGCAAAGGTGAAAAGGGGGATGGCGATGAGCGCGGGGAAGTCGACGAGGCGGTAGAGCTCGGCGATCAGCGCCGCCGTATCGATTCCCGCCGCGTTGAATGCAAGAAGACCGATCGCGGAGATGATCGCGAAGAGCGGTGCACCCGAGAAGGCGATCAGCGCCAGCGCGCCGGCCGCGATCCACGTCTCCATCGCAGTCACTCCTGGTGGCATTCAGACCGGCTCCTCATCGGGTTCGCCGTGGATCGCCTTCACGAGGCTCTGGATCGTCCGGAGGCTGAACTGCAGCGCCATGAGCAGGAACCCCGCGGGTACGATGAGCGCCGCGGTGCTCTGCCGGATGCCCAGGAACACGACTGCCCGGGGATCAAGACCCACGGTGACGAAGGTCCATCCCGCGGCGACCAGGAAACCGCAGATCACCGCGGCGAAGAGGTCGGAGACCACGTTGAACCACGGACGGGATCTCGGACCCAGGAAGCGCGCGAGAAACCCGATGTGGAAGTGCCGCTCCCCCCGGCTGGCCAGGGAGGCGCCGAAGAATCCCACCCAGATGACCAGGTGCCGTGCCGCGAGATCTCCCCAGAGCAGATTCGCATGCACCAGCTGTCGAAGCAGGACCTGGGCCGCGGCAAGGCCGAGCATGAGAGTGAACGAGCAGACAAGGAGCACAGTGACCAGGGCAGTGAGCCCCCGGTCGACGAGGGCCACGATTCTCATTGGCCGACGGGATGGTCCTGGCGGAAGCCCTGCAGGGAGCTTTCCACGTCGTCGAGGAACTCCTTCGAATACAGGGTCCCCACGAGAAGCCGGCGCGCTTTCCGTCCGATGGTGTCGAACTCCGCCGAGATTTCCCCTGGCGCCTGGACGAACTTGATGCCTCTCTGCTTCAGGGTCTCGATCGCCTTCGCATTGTCCTGCCTGCTGGAGACGGTGAGCCGTGTAATGTACTTTCTCGAGTTCGTCAAGAGGATGCTCTTCAGGTCATCCGGGAGGGAATCGTAGATCTTCTTGGAGACAATGGCGGCGCCCAGCGCATCGGCCAGCGGCTGGGTCATGGCGTAGCTCACACGGGTGAACCATTGAAGCGCGATCAGCGCGTAGGGGGAGGAATACACCGCGTCGATCATGCCGGTCTGCAGGGAGGTCATCACGTCGGTGACGGAAAGAGGGACGGGAGACACGCCGATGGCCTGGTAGGCGGTCTGGGCAATGGGATCGCCCTCCCACATCCATGGTTTCATGGACCGTAAGTCGCTGAAGGATGCCACCAGCTTGTTCGAGAACACGTAGATAAACCCGACCTCCGCCCACCCGAGCAGGACGAAGCCCCCGTCCTCGAGGGACTGCTCGAAATCGCGCTCGTACTTCTGCTGGATGAAGGCGACCTCGTCGTAGGTGCGGAAGAAAAGCGGCGCGTCGAGGATCCGGACCTTCTTTGCCACCTCTCCGATGCCGACGCCGGTGAATCCGCCCCCGCCGTACTGTCCCAGGCGGATCTTCCTGATCACGTCCTTCTCGTCCCCCGCCACACCTCCAGGGTACAGCTTGAAGCCCAGCCGGCCTCCGCTGTCCGCGCGCACTGCCGCATCGAGGTCACGCAGCACCTTGATCCAGGTGCTGCCCTCAGGGGCGAGCGTGGCGAACTTGATCGTGTACTGCTGCGCGGAGAGCGGCAGTGCGAAGAAGATGAGCGCCAGACAGACCGACAGGACACGACGGATGCACACCTAGAACAACTCCTCCGCGCGGGCCAGGAGCTGGCGGGCGCGCTTCTGTGCGACTGCGTTGGCCAGGCGCTGCTCGGGAAGGAGATCCGGCGGCGCCTCCACAACGCGGTTCAACAATGACTCGAACAGCGCGCGGTCCTGTGTTTCCACGGCATACGTGCGAGCGTACAGCACGTCCGTCATGAGAAACCGTCCCCGGCTGGAGGCGATGGCGCGGTCGAAGCTGTCCTTTGCAAGGTCGGGCCTGCCGCCGAGGGCAGGCGGGTAGCTTCCGTAGTACACACCGAAGTACAGGAAAGGCCCGCCGAAGAAAAAGTCAGGCTCCCGTTCCTTCACCCAGTCCATGAGGGTGTTCGCCGTCGGGATGCCGGCGATCGCGTCCGGCTCGTTCGGCTGGAGTCTGATCGCGCTCCCCCACGCGTTGGCCGTCCAGAAGACCAGGGGGACGTCGCTTCTCTGCAATTTCCCGAGGGCCGTCCGCATCGTAGCCGGGTCCGCGGTGAATGCGCCCTTCGGGATGCCGCGGAGCACCAGTCCCCGCTCCCCATACGCCTGCGCCCGCGAGTAGAACAGCAGGGCCCGGGCTGGGTCCTCCTCGGCGAATGCCAGTGCGTAGCTGGCGTAGCCCATGCACGCCAGCTGGAGGTACTTCACGTTCGTCGGGTCGGTCTCCACGACGCCTTCGAGGAGCTTCATGTCCCCGGCGATCGCGGATTCGGCGAACTGCAGGTCACCCTCCCGCATCAGTGCGCCGACCGTGTTGTCGAACAGGCTGTCGACGGAGCGCAGGGCAAGGGTCTGGATGGTGCACCCCTGGGCGATGAGGACAGCCGCGACAGCCGGCAGGAGGATGAGCACCCGGGCAGGCCGCGCGAAGCGCGGCATCGTGCACCGGATTCGCGTTGTTCCAGTCGTGCCCATACGGTGGATCGGGACTGCTATTGCGCCAGCCGGTAGATGGACACCACGTCGTCCTTGCCCAGCTTGACGAAGTTGCCCACTGGTCCGGCCGCGGTGGCCTTCTTCGCCATCTCTTCCAGCCGGTCGTCCCTGATTCCCAGCTCGGGGAGGCTCGTGGGAAGACCGATGTCGCGGAAGAAGCTCTTCGTCCTGCCGATTCCTTCCAGCGCCGTGCGCTCGGGCCAGTCGAACCGCGGCTCGACTCCCCACACGTTCACTGCGAAGCGCGCGAAACGGCCGACGTCGTTCTTGTAGACGTGCTTCATCCACGCGGGAAACGTCACCGCCAGTCCCGCTCCGTGCGCGACGTCGTAGATGCCGGACAGCTCATGCTCGATGATGTGCGACGCCCAGTCGCCGATCCTTCCGGTTCCCAGCAGGTCGTTGTGCGCGACCGTGCTCGCCCACATGATCTCCGCCCGGGCAGCATAGTCGTCGGGCTGGGCGAGGGCCACCGGCACGTTTTCGATGATGGCCCGGAGCGTGGCCTCGCAGAGCCTGTCGGTGAAATCCACCGCCGGGACCCGGGTGAAATAGCGCTCCATCACGTGCGCCATGATGTCGGCGGCCCCGCAGGCGGTCTGGTAGGGCGGCAGCGTGAAGGTGAGCTCGGGGTTCATGATGGCGAATTTCGGCCTCATGCACTCCCCACCCACGTCCTTCTTGTACCAGCCCTCCTCGTTGGTGATCACGGAACCATTGCTCGATTCGCTGCCGGCAGCCGGAATGGTGAGCACGACGCCGACGGGGAGGGTTTCCTTGACCGGGATCTTCTTGAGGTAGAAATCCCAGACATCCCCTTTGTGGGGGACCCCGATGGCGATAGCCTTCGCAGAGTCGATCACGCTCCCGCCGCCCACTGCCAGCACCATCTCCAACTTCTTCTCCCGGCAGATGCGGATGCCTTCGCGGACGAGGCTGAGCCGCGGGTTCGGTTTCACGCCCCCGAGCTCGACGTACTCGACCCCCGCGTCCGCGAGCGCCCTGCAGACGCGGTCATGGAGGCCCGATTTCACGACGCTGCCCCCGCCGAAATGCAGGAGGACCTTCCTGGCATGCTTTGCCGTCTCCCTGCCCGCCTCCGCTTCCGTGCCCTTCCCGAATATGATCCGTGTCGGGTTTTGAAAAATGAAGTTCTCCATGAGCTGCACTTTACGGGACAAGGGCTGCCCGGTCAATGGACGCAGCTGCAACCTTGACTGTGGCGTGCCTCCCCGCCTATCATGCGCGCGGCCGCTCCCCGCAATCCCGAAGAACCAGAGAGGTGACTCCATGCTCATCATCGGCGAGCTCATCAATTCCACGCGCAAGCAGGTCCGCAAGGCTGTCGAGGAGAAGGATGCCGCACTGATCCAGGGGCTGGCCCGCAGACAGGTCGAGGCGGGGGCAAGCTGGATCGATGTGAACGCGGGCGCCTTCCCGACCGACGAGGTGGAAAAGCTGCAGTGGCTCATCACCGTCATCCGGCAGGCGACCGACGCGCCGCTCTCGATCGATTCCCCCCGGCCGGCCGCGGTGGAGGCGGGTCTCGCCATGGCGGGCCGAAAGCCCTTCCTCAACTCGATATCCGCGGAGTCGGACCGCTACACGGCGCTGATTCCGCTGGTCAAGAAGTACGACACACGGGTCGTGGCCCTCAGCCTCGACGACAACGGGATGACGGACGACATGCAGAAGGTCTGGGAGGTTGCCGACGGGCTGATCAAGAGGCTGGAGGACGACGGAGTTCCCCCGGACCATATCTTCGTCGACCCGCTGATCCGGCCCGTCAGCACCAATGGGGAGTACGGCATGGGCGCCCTCTGGGTTGTGGAGAAAATCACCTCAGTCCACCCACAGGTGCACAAGACCTGCGGGCTGTCCAACGTGTCCTACGGCCTGCCGAAGAGGAAGCTCGTGAACCAGGTCTTTGCGGCCATGGCCATCGCCAAGGGCATGGACTCGGCGATCATCGACCCGCTGGACCCGCGGATGATGGCGGGCATTGCCGCCGCCGAGGCGCTCGCGGGCAAGGACCAGTTCTGCATGGGCTACATCACGGCCGAGCGGGAAGGGAGGCTCGAGGGAATGGGGTGATCGCCTGTGCGGTGGAACGCCGCGGGGATCATCATTGCACGCGATTCGAGGGAAAACCCCGCTCACTTGCTCCTGTGACCTTTTTGAGACTATACTCCTGATACAGAGGCACCGCGATGAGAAAGATACTCCCGCTTATCGTGAGCATCCTGTTCTTTGTCTTCAGCTGCACCACGGCGAACGACTCCTTCCTCCTGAAGAACCTCGATGACCAGAGCAAGGCCCAGGCGCTGACGAATGAGGGCATCCAGGAATACGACCTGCACCTCAATCACCGCCAGGAGTTCGACCAGATACCGCGGATCAGGGAGTTCTTCTCGGTCGCCCTCAGCTACGATCCGAACAACACGCAGGCCCAGCAGTACCTGACCCTCATCGACAATTTCAAGAGCCAGAAGCTCCAGGCCAACCTTAACAGCGCGACGAAGTTCCTCGCGAAGGCCAAGCGGACTGACGATGACAATTACTCCCTGTTCGTCTCCCTTCAGACCGCCGCACGGATCGATCCGGCGGATCCACAGGTGAAGAAAATGATGGGGGACACGTCCCAGGACCGCTCGAAGCTGGTCGACACGTACTTGGCGAAGTCGAAGGCGGCGCTCAGCGGAATCACCGACAAGATCGCCGATGCGGCTCGTGAGAAGCAGTACACCGACGCCTTCCAGAGTGCGAACAAGGCAGCGGATGTCGATCCCCAGAGCTCCGCGGCGCAGAACCAGGTGAAAGCGGTGAAGGTGGAGCTTACGAAGATCGTCGCCAATCGCACGGCGGCGATTCAGGAGCTCATCGCCGCGTCGAAGTTCGCCGAGGCGCGGACCCAGGTGAGCGCGTTGAACGACCTCAATCGCAAGACAGACAACAGCTTCGACGCCGACGTGCGCGGCGCCAGCTACACGCTGAACTACTCCTGGGCGAAGGCGCTGTACGCCCAGAAAGACTACAGCACCGCGGACGTGCGGGTGGACGCCGCCCTCGCGGTGAAGCGTTCCGACGAGGCTTCCGCACTGAAGCGGCAGATCGCCGCGGTGAAGACCAAGGCTGACGCCAGCGTCTCCTTCGACGCGACCTTAAAGGACATTGACCGCCTGATCGCCTCCGAGGAGCTGGTCTCCGCGCATCGCAAGATCGATACGCTTGCGAAGGTGACGACGGACCAGACGAAGCTCGGAACCCTCGACGACAGGCGCCAGACCATCACCGGGAAGCTGAAGGATATCTACGACAAGGGCGTGCAAGCCTATCGCGACGAAGATTTCAAGACCGCCATCGAGCTTCTTCAGACCGTGGTGGGCGTGCAGGTCGACTACGAGCAGGCCGGAGACTACCTCGACAAGGCCCGCTCGAAACAGAAGGTGCTGGACCAGCTCCAGTAAGGGGACCAGGTGGAAAAAATGGAGAGATCGAAGATCGGGTTCCATGCGGCCGAGGCGGTGTACGCAATCATCGTCCTTGTGTGGTATGTCCTGCCTTTCGTCAGCCCGAGCCTGGGAGGCTTCAATCCTCTCACGCTCGCCGACACGTTGTTCGGGTCCCCGCCGGCCCAGGCGGGTGCCTGGCTCCTCGTGAACATCCTCGTGTATGCCGTTCCCGTCATCTCCGTCTGGAAGATCGCCTCCATCTTTCTCGAGAAGCAGGTCCCCCTCCTGGCGGATCCCGATCGGTTCTTTTCCATCATCTTCAACCTGATCACATCGGGGATTGTCGTCGCTCTTGTCGTGCTCCACCTCGTGAACCAGGCACACAACGCGAAATACTTCTCCGCGCTCCCTCCCTTGACGTACGTGGTAGCCGCGATTTCAATCGGGTACAACGGTTTTTACATCATCATGCTCATCGCGAGCAACAGCAGGAGGGATGCGGCGTACCGCGAGTACCTGGAGTTCCGGCGGACCTCGGAGGAGGGACCCCGGGGCCTGCTGTCCGCCGTACAGAGGCAAGGTATCCAGAGAAAGCTCCTCCTCACCTTCGTTCCGCTCATCCTCGTCATCATCCTCGTTCTTGCCTTCTTTCTCCTGCGGGATTTCAGCAGGACCATCCTCGCCGCCGTCTACGCGAACGGGGAAGGACTCGCCGACAGGACCGCGAGCGTGGTGAAGGCGAACCCGGGTGACAAGGACAGGATCTCGCTGGACGATTACTTCGGCGCGGAATCGAAGAAGAACGCGACGACCGCGGGGCAGGCGTCGGCGTTCCGGTACAAGACGCTCTCCTTCTACCGCCGTGACGTGAAGGCGGGCGGATTTACGATCTGGGCGAGCACGAACCGGAACCTGATCAACGGCCGTGAGCCGAAGGAGCTCACGCTGACTCAGATCACCAGCCGGTACAATCCCGTCACCGAGTCCTACGAGTTCCTCGCGCCCGTGACCCTCAGCAACATCTTCATTGGCTACGTCATGGTGGACTACGCGCGGGACGTGATCTACGAGCCGTACTTCCGCACGCAGGTGAAGGTCTTCGTCATCGCGGCGCTGTTCATGTATGCCTCGATCTTCCTCATCTACCTGTTCGGCCGCAACATCGTGTTCCCGATCCTCTTCCTCCGCATGAGCGTGAACTCGATCGCGGACAAGCTTTCCAGCATGATCAAGGGGAAACTGAAGTTCTCCTCCGAGCTCCTGCAATACAACGACCGCGTGCGCACCCGTGACGAGATCAAGTTGCTGTCGGGCGAGGTGAATCATATGACCACGGTCATCCGGGGGGTCATCCCGTACATCTCCACCTCGACCCTCAAGCACGCGGAACGGGAGACGCCCACGACGGAGCGGCGTACCCTCACGTTCCTCTTCACCGATATCCGCGGATTCACCTCCATCAGCGAAACGATGTCCCCCGACAAGGTCGTGGAGATGCTCAACCATTACCTCGACCTGCAGTCCGGCATCATCCAAGCCAACAACGGAGACGTGGACAAGTTCGTTGGCGACGAGGTCATGGCGATGTTCGAAGGTCCAAAGAGGGATCAGAATGCCTGCAAGGCGAGCATCGAGATCCGCAAGGCCATGGCGCAAGAGAAGGAGCTGGCAAAGCTCACCAACCGCCAGGAGGTGTCGATCGGCATCGGCATCAATTCAGGCCCCGTCGTCCACGGCAGCATGGGCGCGAAGGACCGCATGGACTTCACGAGCATCGGGGATACCGTGAACCTTGCCGCGCGTCTCGAAGGCACAAACAAGGAGTACGGTACAAAGACCCTCTTGACCACCGCCGTGTACGAGAAGGTGAAGGATGTCTTCCTCTGCCGCGAGATCGACCTGGTGACCGTGAAGGGGAAGACCCAGCCGGTACGGATCTACGAGCTCCTCCAGGAGAACAAGGCCTCGAACGAGAAGCTGGAGCGAATGAAAAAGGTTTTTGAAGACTCCCTCGCCCTCTACCGCAAGCAGAAATGGGACGCGGCGGCAAAGGGTTTCGCCTCCCTCGCCAAGGATTACAAGGACGAGACGAGCCAGGTATTCCTGGGCCGCGTGGCCGAGTTCAGGGAGAATCCGCCGCCCAAGGACTGGGACGGGGTGTTCCACCGCACGACGAAGTAGAGCGCGGCTCGCCCTCTCGGCTCTCGCTGTCCGCTGCGCGGCCAGCTGCCGCCCTCCGCACGCCTTCGGCGTGCTCCGCATCCCTGTCTACGGGCTCGCTTCCGCACATCCCTGTGCTCGCTCGCCCTCTCGGCTCTCGCTGTCCGCTGCGCGGCCAGCTGCCGCCCTCCGCACGCCTTCGGCGTGCTCCGCATCCCTGTCTACGGATCTATCTCCGCGACTGACGTGGCGATGCGTGACGGCTGGTAGGGGTAGCGGTCCATATTTTCCAGGCCGGTGACGCCGCTCAGCACCAGGATCGTCTCCATTCCGCTTTCCACTCCCGCCACTATATCGGTGTCCATGCGATCGCCGATCATGACCGTGTGTTCCGAGTGCACGCCGAGGTAGTTCAACGCCGTTCGCATCATGAGCGGATTCGGTTTCCCGATGAAAAACGGGGCCACGCCGGTGGCTTTTTCGATCAGGGCCGCCATCGCTCCGCATGCCGGCTCGATTCCCCCGTCACCGGGGCCCGAGGGATCGGGATTTGTGGCGACGAAGCGTGAACCGCGCGCGATCAGGCGGATGGCGGTGGTGATGTGCCGGATGTTGTAGGCCTGCGTCTCTCCGAGGACCACGTACGTCGGCTCAATGTCGGTGATGATGAACCCGGCGTCGTGCAGGGGTCCGGTAAGCCCGCTCTCCCCGATGACGAACACCTTCCCGTTGCTCTTCTGCGTCTTCAGGAAGCTCGCCGTGGCCATGGCGGAGGTGAAGATGCGGCGCGGCTCGACCATCAGCCCGATGCTGCTCAGGCGGTAGGAGAGGTCATTCTGCGTGTACTGCGGGTTGTTCGTGAGCACGAGGAACTCGAGCCCCCGCTCCTTCAGCAGCCCGACAAAGGCATCCGCCCCCGGCACGAGGGTCTTGCCCCGTACCAGCACCCCGTCCATGTCGATGAGATAGTTTTTTTTCTGCACGCTCATGTGTCCCGATGATACCGCGCGCATCCGACGGGGACAAGGCGATCCTCGTGGATGACCCGGCAGCGGACCCGGTGTATAGTGCTCCTCGATGCCGGAGGACATGCGCTCCTATGCGGAAACCTGATGCACTCCTGTTCGATCTGTGGGGCACGCTCATCAATTCCGTGGACTTCGATCCCCAGAAGGGCCACGCCGCGGTGCTGGAAACCTGCGACAACCCGAAGGGAGTTCCGCTGGACGACGTGATGGACCTGGGAAGGCGAGTGGTGAGCGCGACGGTAGCGCGAGAGGAAGAGGTGGCCCTGGAGTTCACCCAGGCCTCGCTGCTGAGGATGCTGGCCGACGCTTTCGGGCTGCGCCCGCGAATGAGCCTCGATGAAAGCGAATGGGTATTCTGGCGGGCCTCCCTTCAGGTGAGTCTCATCGACGGGGTTGCGGACCTGCTGCGCGATGTGGAGTCCCTCGGCATGCCAATGGGTGTGGTGAGCAATTCCTCCTTCGCCGGGCGCACGCTGGAGCGTGAGTTGGAGACCCAGGGTATCCGCGGCCGCTTCCAGTTCGTGATCTCCAGCGCCGACTACGGCGTACGCAAGCCTGATCCCCTGATCTTCGAAGTCGCTCTTCGCCGGCTGGGGCTCGAGGCCGGGCAGGTATGGTTTGCCGGGGACAACGTGGGCTATGACATCATTGGGGCGCGTCAGGCAGGCATCTTTCCCGTTGCGTACAATCCGCGCAAGCAGATCCCGGATGCCGTCGGGGAGCATGCCGTCATTTCCTCCTGGAGCCAGCTGCTTCCCCTCATCGCCTCCGCATCACCGGCATGACCTTGTCGGCGCGTTCCCGAGGGTGTACATTGGGAGAGCCCACGGGCGGCACGGGTGCCCCCGGGGAGTTCGTTTTCAGTCACGAGGAGAAGGAATGGAAGAGAAGGATGACCCTGGGAGTCGTACCAGGCTAGCATAGGAAATGGCACGTCCATCTCCTGTGCCGGCGGCGCGCGAGGAGGTGGAGTATGAAAAATCGAAGACCCCTGCTGGACGCGTTCGTTCTCAGCGGGTTCGTGGCGAGCTTCTTTTCGGGTTTCCTGAGTCCCCTCTACGTCAGTCTCATCCTCTCCCGGCTGGATGGGAGCGTCATCGTCATCGGCTCGTTCATGTCCTCAGCCTTTCCCGTGCTCATCGGGCTGGCACTCGGAAGGCGCGCGGTTTTCGAAAGGCTGTACGCCGCGCTTCCCTTTGTCATGCTCGTCGAGCTGGCGGGGGCCCTGGGCTCCGCGGCCCTTGCCGTCGTGGACCTGCGGGCCTACTACCTGGTGTCCATGTTCGTCCTGGGCGCCTTTTCCTCGTCGGTGGTCTACCTGTTGCAGAAGATCAAGGAGGTGCGCTACCGCAGGGACCGGGCGTCCTTCGACCGCCGATGCGACATGGCTGACGCTTTCGGGCTTCTCCTGGGATCGGGCCTGGCGATCGTCGGCATCTCGCTGCTTCGCGATCCCCTTGTCGTGGCAGGGCTCAGCGCCGGACAGACCGCGGTGGTCTACGGGCTGTTCCTCCTGCTCTACCGCAAGGTGCCCCAGCGGAGGAAGCGAAGGGCCGACGAGGAGCCGCACCCATGTGCCCGCGCGGTATCGCAGGAATGGGGTTCACTCGCGGCGTAGCTCGACGGCCGCGTAGGCGTCGCCGCTTTCCTTATTGACACTCCTCCGCCGAACGGCTCACAGTGGGGCAACCGCGCCCCTGAAGCGCGGCGGAAGGAGAATCATGTGACAGATCGCTCTTCCTCTGGTCCAGCCCCCGCGCCGGGAGCCCCCTCGGATTTCATCCGTGACGCCGTGAAGCAGGACCTTGCAAGCGGAAGGTTTACCTACGTGCGCACGCGCTGGCCCCCCGAGCCCAACGGCTACCTGCACATCGGGCACGCGAAGGCCATCTGCCTGGATTTCGGGATCGCGGCGGAGTTCGGCGGGGAGTGCAATTTCCGGTTCGACGACACCAACCCCGAGAAGGAAGAGCAGGAGTACGTGGAGGCGATCACCGCCGACGTCCGCTGGCTCGGTTTCGAGTGGGGGAAGCGGGAGTTCTTCGCCTCCGGCTATTTCGAGCAGCTCTACCAGTGGGCGGAGCAGCTCATCCGGTCGGGCAAGGCCTACGTGTGCGATCTCAACGAACTGGAGATCCGTGAATACCGGGGCACGGATGTGGCGGACAAGGGACCCATCACCGTGACTCCCCCCGGGCGCAACAGCCCGTACCGCGAGAGGGGCGTGGAGGAGAATCTCGATCTGTTCCGGCGCATGCGGGCAGGGGAGTTTCCCGACGGGGCGCGGACCCTCCGCGCGAAGATCGACATGGCCCACCCGAACCTGCACATGCGGGATCCGGTGATGTATCGCATCCGCCACGCAACCCACCACCGCACGGGGGATGAATGGTGCATCTACCCCATGTACGATTTCCAGCACCCCCTCTCCGACTCCATCGAGGGCGTCACCCATTCGCTGTGCAGCCAGGAATACGAGATTCACCGTCCCCTGTACGACTGGTTCCTGGAGAACCTCGGCATCTTCCGCAGCAGGCAGATCGAGTTCGCGCGGCTGAACCTCACCCACACCGTGATGAGCAAGCGCTGGCTCCTGGAGCTGGTGAAGGACGGGAAGGTGAAGGGCTGGGATGATCCGCGCATGCCGACACTCGTCGGCCTGAGACGGCGGGGGTACACGCCGGAATCCATCCGCGACTTCGTTTCGCGCGTCGGCATGTCAAAGACCCCGAGCACGGTGGACATCGCCCTCCTGGAGCACTGCCTTCGGGAAGATCTCAACAAGCGATGCCTGAGGGCCATGACCGCGTTGAAGCCCGTGAGGCTGGTGATCGAGAACTGGCCCGTCGGGAAGGTCGAGGAGATCGAGGCTGTCAACAATCCCGAGAATCCATCGGCCGGCACGCGCACAGTGCCGTTCAGCGGTGAGTTATACATCGAGCAGGACGACGTGCGCGAGGTGCCGCCGCCCAAATACTACCGTCTTTTTCCGGGAAACCAGGTCCGCCTGCGCTACGCGTACATCGTCACCTGCACGGGGGTTCGCAAGGACCCCGCCACCGGCGAGATCCGCGAGGTCCTCTGTACCTACGATCCTACTACCCACGGCGGCAACGCGCCGGACAACCGTAAGGTGAAGGCGACCATCCATTGGGTGTCCGTGGGACATTCGATCCCGATCGAGGCGCGGCTCTACGATCACCTCTTCGGCTCGGAATATCCGCAGGAGGTCCCCGCGGGCGTCCAATGGATGGACACGATCAACCCCGCCTCCCTGGAGATCGTGAAGGGTGCCCGGGCGGAGCCCAGCCTCGCCGGCGCGCGGCCGGGAGACCGGTTTCAGTTCGAGCGCCTGGGCTACTTCGTCGTGGACCCGGACAGCACGCCGGGCTCGCCCGTTTTCAACCGCTCCGTGTCACTGAAGGATGCGTGGGCGCGGATCGAACAGAAGGAAGCTTCGGGGCGATGACTGCAGGACCGGCATCCGGGCGGCCCGGGCCGGCGGGCCTGAATACAGGCGTGAGGGGCCTGGATACAGGCGGGTGGCCTGGCGTGCCGCATCCGTGCAGGGCGCGCGGAATGCGGCGGCTTCTGGAATCGGCTCACTCAGGTGATCGGGGAGTCGTCCTTTTTTTCCTGGGGTGTCTCGGGGACAGCGGTCTGCTCGGCGTTCAGGGGCTGATCCTCCTGCTGGCCTTCGGCCGCACCGCCTTCTTCAGCGGAGCCGGCGTCGTCCGCGGTGCCGTCGGTTTCCCCGGTTCCATGCTTCTTGTTGAATCGGCGCTGCCTTTTTTCTTCCTGCTTCTTCAGCCGGGCAAGCTCCTTGCGGCGCTTCTCGCTCTGATACGGCGATCTGCCCATCGGGTACTCCTCTCTTGGCGCCACGCATCGCGGCCGTATGGCGCTGTGCAACGTTCTGAACGGTAGGCGTGGAGGCGAAAAGGGAGGCCCGGCCCGGACGCGTGTCCTGACCGGCGCCTCCCCTGTCCGAACGGGCTTGTTGCCTAGTAGTAGCGGCTCCGGCTCCCGCCGCTCCTGTTGCTGTCGCGCGGCTTGTCATTGGCCTCGTTGACCTTCAGCTGCCGGCCGTCCAGTTCCCTGCCGTTCAGCGCGGTCATGGCCGCGCGCGCGGCGTCCTCGGACGCCATCTCCACGAAGCCGAAGCCCTTGGCGCGCCCGGTGTAGCGGTCGGTGATGACGTTGACGGACACCACCTCGCCGTACGTGGCGAAGAGTTGCCGAAGCGTGTCTTCGCTCGTGTTATAGTTCATGTTGCCGACATAGATTTTCTTGGCCATGTCGATCCCCCTTTTCGAGCGGAGCCTTCACCGGAGGTGAAGTTTCCCCGCCGTGCCAGATGTGAACAGAACCTGTCGACGACAGGCTCACGACGCTCCTGTCGACAGGGCGTGCGGAAATTCTGGGCGATGGCAGCGTTTCGTCGAAATGGGGGAAAAAGAATGGATTCGAAGGGAAAGGATTACTTTATGGGGCAGTAATTCGATCACTCGAGCTTCTTCCAGATTCACCCCTGGGCGGCATTCATTGCATCACATGCAATCCCGCGTCTGCCAGAACATCACTCCGCGCGCCAGTCGTCGGGAACGCGGTATTCCTGCGCCAGTCAGTCCTGTTTCAACGAAACCATCCCAAGAGCGACCGGAATACGCCGGAAATCATATATGAAACCGGCCGGGGAGTCAAGACAAAGATGCGGGCATTCCTTGACACCTCCCGGGGGCGCCGGGTAGCATGAGAAGGGCATTGCCGTGGGTGAAATGAGCTTTCTCCTGGCCATTTTTGCCGTCATCGAGCACCTGAACAAGTCGGAGCTCACCACAACGAGCAAAAAGCTCATCATTGCATACGTGAACGAGGCATCCGGACTGTCATTCGTCGAGAAGGCACGGTCCGCAGTACGCCGCTACACCCAGACGGTCCTTCCTTCGCTTGCGAGCATCAGGGAGAAGTCCCGGACCGTGGAGCTGGACCCCCTCGACCACCTCGTGCTGAAGCTCGAGTACGAGGCCTCGCGGCTGCGGAAGTAGAGCTTTTTGAGACCGCGCGAGCGGTACCTTTTGAGACCGGGGAAGCGGTCCTTTTCGCGCTATTCCTCAAATCCCAGAGTGACTTCCCGAAGAATACCCCTACGATCAGGAATGTCGCGGTTGGAGACACCCACTGCGGCACGCGGATGCCGAGGCCGTCGCACATCATCACTGCACCCAGGAGGAGGATCGAGTACATCGCCCCGTTCTTGATGAAGCGCAGCCGCCGGATCCGCTCGATGTTGCCCACCGTGATCTGGCGCACGATGACCGCCCCCAGCCCGTTGCCCAGGATGATGATCGGGACCGACAGGGTAAAGGCAAAGGCGCCAAGGACCCCGTCTATCGAGAAAGTCATATCGATGATATCGAGGTACAGAATTTTACTCAGGTCCGAAAGGCTCCGGGACATGAGCCGCTTCTCCTGCGCCTCGGCGTTCTCCTTGAACCCGTGCGTGATGAAAAAAAGGGTCGAGCCGACGACGGCAGAGAAGGCCACAATGCTCCCGACGCGAAGCGAGAACCATACCGTGAGCGCGAGGAACATCGAAGCGACGGCGAAAAACCATGCCCCCTGGGAGGCAAAGAACTTCTCTCCCGCCAGCCCGAACTGCTTGGGTTCCAGAAACAGCCAGTGCAGGAAGAGGAGGACGAGAAACACCCCTCCGCCCATCAGGAGGACCGGAGCGGCGTGCTCCACCGCCTCCACGACGCGGACATCGCTGGAGAAGGCGGCGACGAAGGCGCCGATCGGTCCCTGCCCGGGGAGGGCAAGCCATACGATGAGCCAGGGGAGAAGCCCGCGCACGATGAACACCGCAAAAAGCATCCCCCACACCAGAAACCACCGCCGCGCACGGGCTCCCATGCCCGAGAGGACCTCGGCGTTGATGATCGCATTGTCGACGCTGGAGACCGTCTCGAAGACGGCGAGTCCGAGGATCGTGAGGGCGATGCCGAAGAGCGACATGGCGTCATCCTACCCGGTTGCGGGCCTTGATGCCACCGTGGCGTCCTAGTATGTTTGCTGATCGACACACGACTGCATGATGCCTGCGTTCTTCTCCTCGGCTCTCCTTCGCGCAGAATCAGCGCGGCGTTCCTCCAACAGCTCGACGCTGTTACCGTGCGCCGTGCCTGGCGCGTGCTCGCGCTCTCCAGTCACCCGGACGCCGCACGCCACGCCGGTGCGAAGTCAGGAACGCAGGACGGGAGGCGCTTCATCGAAGCCTCCCGGGCGTACGAGCTTCTCATGGGGTACTTGTTGAACAGGACGGCTCCCGGTTCCCCGGGCACCCGCGCGGCACGACCCCGTGCCGGGCACTCCCCGGCGCGCGGGCCCGCGGAAAGGCGGGCGGCTGGCGAGAAACGCGGAACCGCCGAGAAGCGTACCCCGAACCAGAAGCGCAGCAGCACCGAAAAGCGCGGCGGAGCCCTCTTCTATCGCGGCCCGGTTCCCCGCCGGCGGCTCAGGCTGGCGGAGTTCCTCTATTACACGGGCCGCGTCTCGTGGCAGAGCCTGATCGGCGCGGTGGTCTGGCAGCGCAAGGCGCAGCCCCGTTTCGGGGAGCTTGCGCGGGAGCTGCGGAGCATTTCCTCGCAGGACCTCGTGCGGATCCTCGGGTCCCGTCTGCGGCACGAGCACACCGGCGAGACAGCCCAGCGCCTGCGTCTGCTCACGGCCGACGAGGTCGAACGGATCCTGCGACTTCAGCGCGCGCGGCGGAGGCTCATCGGGCGGTACTTCGTGGAAAAGGAGAGCATGACCGCGGCCATGCTCGGCTCGATCATCCACGAGCTGTACCGTCATAACGCCCGCTGGGGCCGGCAGCAGTAGGACGGCTGTGAAGGATCCCAGCGACGTGCGGGGGCACGAGGGGCAGCTCGTCCGGGGCACCGAGCCGGTGACGCGCCTGCCTTTCGGGGTGAGCCGATTCTACGCCGGTCTTGCCCGCGGCGAAGATCCCCGGTCCGATCCCATCGCCGCGCAATACATTCCCACGGAGAACGAGCGGGCCTCCTTGCCATACGAGTCGACGGACCCCATCGGGGATACCCGCTACCTTGTGACCGAGCGTCTGGTCCACCACTACCCCGACCGCGCTCTGCTCCTCGTGAGCGATCGATGCGCAACGTATTGTAGGTTCTGCTTCCGTCGGCACTTCACGGGTCACGGGGGCGGACGCATCACGGCACGCCAGCTCGACGATGCGTGCGAGTACCTCTCCCGCACCCGCGCGGTCAGGGAGATCCTGCTCTCCGGGGGAGATCCCCTGATGCTCGCGGACAGGGAGCTCGAGCAGGTGATGAGCCGGCTCACGCAGGTGGATCCCGACTACATCATCCGCATCTGCACGCGCATGCCTGTGGTCATGCCCTCCCGGGTCACCGAAGATCTTGCGCGGATGCTGGGCAGCTTCGGCTCGGTATGGGTCGTGGTCCACGCGAATCACCCACGGGAGCTCACCGATGAGTTCAGGCGTGGGATACGGCTCCTGCTCGGCGCCGGCGTGACCGCCCTCAACCAGTCGGTGCTCCTCCGGGGAATCAACGACGATCCAGATGTCCTCGAGCAGCTCTTCCGCGGGCTGGTGCGGTGCGGCGTGAAGCCCTACTACCTCTTCCAGGGAGACCTTGCCTCGGGGACCGCCCACTTCCGGGTCCCGCTGGAGCGGGGGATGGAGCTGATGGGTGAGCTTCGGTCCCGGCTCTCTGGACTGGCCTTGCCGACTTATGCGGTGGATCTGCCGGGCGGCGGGAAGGTGCCCGTGGAATCGTCGCTTCTGCGCACGGAGCAGGATGCATATGTGCTCCGCGGCCCTGACGGATCGGAATACCGCTATCCCCGGGAAGGCGAGCCTCCGACCTACTGATCTTCCCCCCAGATCACCACCGGCGCCTGCCCCGCTTCGGCGGCACGCTGGGGCCGGCTGCCTCCCGCAGCAGGGGCCAGGTCCGCGAACCTCGCTGCCATGTCGGGGGCGGCCTTCTGCACAGTTGCGAAGTAGACCGCAGTGTTTGCCGCATCTCCCTTGTTCGAGTAGATCCGTGCCGCCAGCAGGTTGAGCAGAGCCGAGTCCGCATTCCGGGCCAGGCCCTGCTTCACCGCCAGCAAGGCCCCGTTGTCATCGTTCGAGAGCAGACGAACATTCGCCAGGTTCACGTAGGGAGAGACCAGCGACGGGTCGTCCGTGATGGCCTTGCGGAAGGCTGTTTCCGCCTCAGGAAGCCGGCCGAACAGCGCATGCAGTATTCCCTCCTGGACCCGCACCTTGACGGCCTGCCGGCCGGAGAGAGAGGCGAGAGCCGCGTCCATGCTCGAAAGCCGCGCGGTGTACAAGGCGGTGGTGAGGCCCGTGAGGGATGTGGAATATGCGGCGTCCACCCGGGAAGACGCGGGTTCCGCGATCATGAGCGATCCCACGGGCAGGGGAAGGGCGGGGAAAGAGTCGCGCATCTCGGAGACGGGGATGAACTCGAACGGGCCGGAGGAGGAGTACTTCCGCACGAGATCGGACGCAGAGGCCCACGCAGCCATGAACCCCTGGGAAAGGATCGTCGTCTCCACGGGGATCCAGACCTTGCCGTTTTTCGTGATCACTTCCAGCCCGCTACCGCGCAGGTACGGGGCGTTTTCCGCCGGCTCGTCCGTGTCGAACGCGGCGAAGATGTGCCCCGGCGTGGTGAGGGCAGCGGTGCGGATCCCAACGGACTCCAGGAGGGAGCAGAGCAGGGCCGTGGTGTCGCTGCAGTCGCCTGTGCGGTTGTACAGCGTGATCCGGGGAAAGTGGACTGTGTCGATGATCTCCGCCTTCCCCAGGGCCTTGGAAAAGGGGGCGTCCAGGTTCTGCACGTAGGTGATGCCGTACGCGCCGAGTGAGTCGCAGATCCTGATCGCCTGCATCATGCTCCGGGAAAACCGCAGCGGGCGTCCGCCTGCTCCGCCTGCCCCGGCAGCGCTCAATGTGCGGGCGGCAAAACCGCTCACCGTGGCCTCGTTGGGCGTGATGTAGGAGGAGATCTTGCGCGTGTCGTCCCAGGTAAGGGCGGTGTTGCGGTAGATCGTGGCCTGCCCGGACCGGGAGGCCGACTGCTCCGCTCCGCCGGCAGACCATGTCACGGTCACCTGCGCCTGCACGGCCATGTCCTCCTGCAGCTCCAGCACCTTCTGGCTGAACACCGGGGAAAGGGCGAAGGTCACCGTTGCACCCGGCGCAAGGCGGTCAGCGGTTCGGGACTCGAATGGCAGATCCATGAAGCCCGGGATGAAGAGACTCGCGCGCACCTTCCCCACGGGTTCGGAAAGGGTGTTCGTCACTTTCACCGCGCCGGGAGCGTGCAGGCCGTACCAGTGCATGAGGGAGGGAAAGAGGTTGGCCAGACGGAACTCGGTGATGGTCAAAGGCTTCTTTCTCTCTGGTTCCTGCCTCGGGTCGCTGAACAGTCGCCTCAGGTCGTTCATTGCCGTTCGGCTGGACGTGTCATCGGGTGACTTGCTGAGAAGGAGCTCGTATTTCTGGATTGCCTGGATGGAAAGAGGCCGAGCCGTCTCGATCCCGATCGTGGAGAGGGTGGCCCGGGCCCGGGCATCCAGCTCGTGCGCCGCGGTTTTCAGCTCTTGTACGTCGATGGCCAGCAGGCGCGCGTCCGCCGCGGGATTCCCCGGGTCCGCGTCTTCCACCTTCTGCCACCAGGCCTTGGCCATGTACATCGAGCCGGCAGACTCGTAGAGCTTCGCGAGGGCCACAGACGATCCGGCCTCGTCCTGCGACTTGCCCGCCCGCAGGGAGATGACCTTCTCCTCGAAGTCGTTCCTGATTCCCTTCTCCCGGCACCACGCGCGATCGTCGATCTTCGTGATGCGGCGGCTTGAAAGGTCGCACAGGTAGATCAGGCCCCGCGACCAGTCCACGGCGATCGGCGCGGAGGCAGGTAGAGCGCTCTGGTCCGAGCCCTGCAGGGACGCCATGGACCATGCGAGCCTCCCGTCCGGCCGGAAGCGGTACAGCGTGCTGTTGGAGAGAAGCACGAAGCTTCCGTCCGGCCCGACCGCCATCGAGGTGGGCGCGAGCACCACCGAGGGGTCCGTGAGAGGCAGCAGGATGTCCAGCGGAGTGCCCTCGGAGGTGAAGATCCGCACCCCCCGAAGCTGGGGATCGTAGACCCAGATGGATCCGTCAGGCCCCGCGGCGTACGCCGTGGGCCAGGAGGACGGGTTGGGGAACAGGGGCACCTCCTGGCGCCTCTTGCCCGCGGCCGCCTTGTAGGCCTTGCGGTTTGTCGCATCGACGAGCAGCGCGCTGCCGTCGGGAAGGGCCGTCCAGTAGTAGATCAGGGAAAGCTCCAGCCCCGTTGGCACCCGCTGGGCCTCCATGGCGCCCGGCTGGACACGGTAGAGGTCGCGGCCCATGGTCGGCTTCAGGATGAGCGAGCCGCCCGGGGTGGCAGCCACGCTCCCGGCGTACAGCTGCACCCCCTTGTCGGCAAGGGATTTGGCCGGCTCGCCCACCTGCCGCCAGGTGTGGTCGAGCTGGAGGCAGCTCATGATCAGCGCTACGGCGATGTCTCCGCTGGAGGTCACCGCGATGCCCATGGGCGGCATGGTCGGGCTGAGAACGGAGCCGGGAAGATCGTCCACGAATGCGGGAGATTCGACCGCCTGGTCGGCGAGGTAGCCGTGGAAGGAGCTCCACAGGAGAAAGATCGCGCGCGCGAGCCACAGGGGCAGGTCGGGCGTTGCGGGAGCCGACCACACCATGGTCGGGGTCTTCGATCCATCGGCCGTCCGGGTGAGGGCGATGACGAGGGAGAGGGCGTCCTTGTCCTGGGATGCGATGGTGGAAAGCGTGTATTCCGGGCTCTCGCCGGATCCTCCGCCCGGGGCGGCTGCCAGGGTTCCCGGGTACAGCCGCGCGATGACGGCAGCGGCCTGGTCGAGGAGGTCCGAGATTCCTCCCGCCAGCCCTGCCTGATCGGAGGAGACCAGCGGTTTCTCGAAGGAGACCCGCTCGACGGCGTTCACGGCTTGCGGCAGCGCGGCGTAGAAAACGACGCACAGCACGGAGCAGAGGACCCAATCCAGGGCTGTTCGCTTCATCGTCACTCCCCCGATTCCTTCTACGTCTTCGAGGCAGGAGGAGCAAGGGGCCGGGCAGCACGCCGGCCGGGTTGGCAGGGTGCGGGCCTGTTCATTATCCTGCTATTTGCCGAAACTGAAGGTGCCCCTTATGAGCATCCGCTGGAAGATCGTCCTCATCGTCGTACCCCTGATCCTTGCCACCCTGCTTCTCACGGGAGTCAGCTCGTACTTCTCCGCCTCCAACGGCATCACGCGCGTGGCCAAGGACTTCCTGGGCTTCAAGGCGCAGGAGCTGCAGAACCAGGCGGAGAGCCAGTGGCGGCTACTGGTGGAGAACAACCTCACGGGCAGGCCCGAGATGGTCAGCGCCACGCAGGCGGCGGTGGAGGGGTACGCGCGCAGCATCGTGCGAAGCGCCACGGAGCTGATCGCGGCGGTGGGCGGGGACGGGAGCATACGGATGAGCACCTCTGCGCTGGCCTGGCAGGGGGACGAGCAGCAGGTGGTGGCCGCTTACGCGAAGGGGCGCAGCACGGACCTGGTGACGGTGACGATGGGGGGCAAGACGCGGGTGGCCAAGGGGTTCTGGTTCGAGCCGTTCGGGTGGTACCTGCTGGTGACCGAGGAGCGCTCGGCGTTCTACGGGATGGTGAACCAGATTGCGGTGAGGACGGTGATCATCCTGGTAGGGGCGATCGTGGGAGGGGTGCTGCTGGTGCTGATTTTTGCCAGCTACCTGACGCGGCCGCTGACGCGGGTGGCGGGCACGATGAAGGAGATCATCTCCACGAATGATCTTTCCAAGCGGGTGGTGGTGGAGTACCACGACGAGATCGGGGCACTCGCGCAGACCTTCAACCTCATGACGGGGAAGCTCGAGCAGGCCTACAAGGAGATCAAGGGCTTTGCCTTCCAGGCCGTTCTCGCCCAGCGCCAGGAGAAGCGCACCCAGACCCTCTTCGGCAAGTTCGTGCCCGAGAACGTGATCCACGAGTTCTTCGCCAATCCCGAAGACACCCTCGTCGGCGACAACCGCGTCCTTGCGGTCCTTTTCTGCGACATCCGCAGCTTCACCACCATCTCGGAAAGCATGAGCCCGGGCGACCTGGTGTACTCGCTGAACCGCTACTTTGAAAAAATGGTGGCGCCGATCATCGAGCGCAAGGGCATCGTGGACAAGTACATCGGCGATGCGATCAAGGCCTTCTTTGGTGCCCAGGCAGATCCGTCCCGGAAGGGGAACCATGCGCTGGCATCCGTCATCGCGGGTCTGGAGATGATGGAGCGGCTGGTTTCGTTCAATGCCGAGCAGACCGCCGCTGGTCGGCCGGAGTTCAAAAACGGCGTCGGCATCACCTACGGGGTGGTGACCATCGGGAACATCGGCACCGAGAAGAAAAAGGAATATACGGTGATCGGAGAGACGGTGGATCTCGCCGAACATCTGGAAAGCCTCACGAAGGAGTACAAACAGCCGCTCATCATCTCGGAGAGCCTTCACCAGAAAGTGAAGGATGACCTGCCCTGCAGGCTCCTTGACTCCGTCCCCTGGAGAGGGGGAAGAGGCTTGAAGATCTACACGGCACGACGTGCGTTGGCTGCTCAGGAAAAAGAGGCGTGGGGCATTCACAACCTCGGCATGGCCGAGTACCATGACAGGAACTTCGCCAGGGCTGCCGCGTACTTCCGAGACGTGCTGAAGATCCTGCCGGGGGACCACGTGGCGTCCATGATCCTGGAGCGCTGCATGCAGTTCGCGAAGGCGCCCCCGCCCTCCGACTGGACCGGAGCGAAAGTGATGCAGGCCTCATGAGCATCCGCTGGAAGATCGTCCTCATCGTCGTGCCCCTGATCCTTGCCACCCTGCTGCTCACCGGGGTCAGCTCGTACTTCTCCGCCTCCAACGGCATCACGCGCGTGGCCAAGGACTTCCTGGGCTTCAAGGCGCAGGAGCTGCAGAACCAGGCGGAGAGCCAGTGGCGGCTGCTGGTGGAGAACAACCTCACGGGCAGGCCCGAGATGGTCAGCGCCACGCAGGCGGCGGTGGAGGGGTACGCGCGCAGCATCGTGCGAAGCGCCACGGAGCTGATCGCGGCGGTGGGCGGGGACGGGAGCATACGGATGAGCACCTCTGCGCTGGCCTGGCAGGGGGACGAGCAGCAGGTGGTGGCCGCTTACGCGAAGGGGCGCAGCACGGACCTGGTGACGGTGACGATGGGGGGCAAGACGCGGGTGGCCAAGGGGTTCTGGTTCGAGCCGTTCGGGTGGTACCTGCTGGTGACCGAGGAGCGCTCGGCGTTCTACGGGATGGTGAACCAGATTGCGGTGAGGACGGTGATCATCCTGGTAGGGGCGATCGTGGGAGGGGTGCTGCTGGTGCTGATTTTTGCCAGCTACCTGACGCGGCCGCTGACGCGGGTGGCGGGCACGATGAAGGAGATCATCTCCACGAATGATCTTTCCAAGCGGGTGGTGGTGGAGTACCACGACGAGATCGGGGCACTCGCGCAGACCTTCAACCTCATGGTGAACGGACTGGAACAGGCCTACAAGGAGATCAAGGGCTTCGCGCTGAAAGCCGCCGTCGCGCGGACCCGGGAGAAGAAGATCAAGGAGATCTTCCAGCAGTACGTGCCCGCAGAAGTCATCGACCAGGTCATGAGGAACCAGGGCAAGGTGACGCCCGAGCAGGAAGTGCTGTGCATCATGTTCTCGCACATCAACAACTTCTCCGACGTCGCCCTGAATATCGCCCCTGACGAGCTGGTGCAGTCGCTGGAACCCTACTTCAAGGCGATGGTGGACACCATCCTCGATCGCGGCGGCATGGTGGACAAGTACATCACGGATGCGGTGATGGCATTCTTCGGCGCCCCCGTGAAAAAGGAGGACGACTCCCTGCGCTCCGTCCTCGCCGGCATCGAGATGACCGAGGCGCTCCAGGAGTTCAACCGCCGCCGCGCGGCCTCCGCCTTGAAACCGTTCAACGTGAGCGTGGGAATCAACAGGGGTCTGGTCACCGTGGGGACCATCGGCACCGAAGACAAGATGAACTATACCGTCATCGGCGACCCGGTGAACCTCGCCTCCCGGCTCAGCGGTCTCACGAAGGCCTACAAGCAGGATCTCCTCTTTTCCGAGAGCCTTCACCACGCGGTCAAGGATGAGATTCAATGCCGTCTGCTGGACTCCGTGGCCGTGAAAGGCCGCAAACAGGGTGTGAAGATCTACACGGCCCGGCGCCGGCTTCAGAAGGCGGAAATGGAGGGTTGGGGCCTGCACAACATGGGCATGGCAGAATACTACGAGCGGAACTTCACCAGGGCCGCCCGGTACTTCCGCGATGCCTTGAAAGTCCTGCCGGGCGATAACGCGGCGGCTATGCTCCTCGAGCGCAGCCAGAAATACAGCAGAAACCCCCCGCCCACGGAATGGGACGGCGTGGAGGTAATGACCCACAAATGACGATACTCTGACGGGGAGAATCAGGCATGCTCGGGCTCCTGGACAAAGCGCGTAAGCTCAGGGACACCCTCGGTCTCGGCACCGACGGTCGCGAGGAGTTTGCGTTCGATCCCGACTCCGGCATCTCGCGGGAGGAGCAGAAGGAGATCCGTCAGGAGATAGAAAAGGTCGCCACCAGCAGCAGGATGAAGGTAAGCCCTGAAATGTTCGTCGTGAAGGCGGCAAAGCGCGGAGTCCTTTTTCCCGTGCTGGTCAACAGCGGGGCTCTGATCGCCCTCGTCGCGGGGCTGGCCGTGCTGTACTTCCTCTTCCAGCGCGGCGAATCCCAGGCCGCGCGGCAGGACACGACGGCCATCACGGCGGAAGGCAAGCTCCTTGCGGAGGTGAAGAAGGAGTCCGAGGCCCGGCTGCAGGAGAAAAACCAGCAGATCGGCCAGATCCAGGGGCGGCTCGCCGAGATCGACAAGCAGAGGCAGGACCTGCAGGCGAACATGGACGCGAAGGTCCAGGCCCGTGAAAGCCAGCTCCGCGCGGCCATGGCGGCGGAGCTGGATGCAGAGAGGGCGCGCCTGCAGAAGCAGGGCCTTTCCGAGCAGGACATCCAGAAGAAGCTCGCCGACCTGGAGGCGCAGAAGAACAGCGCGTTCAACGCGCAGCTTGCGGCCTTCAAGACCCAGGCGGATGCCGACAGGAAGAAGTCCGAGGCGGCCCTGCGGGACCTGCGGGCGCAGTTCAACGCGGACCTTGCGAAGGCGAATGCGGACCGGCAGCAGGTCCTCTCGGATTCGCGCCAGCGTGAAGCAGACCTGCAGGCGCAGCTTGCCCAGAAGACGAAGGAGCTGCAAAGCGCCGAGACGCAAACTCAAGCGCAACTCGCCGCGCTCACCTCCCAGAAGCAGCAGGAGGACCTCGTCTCCCAGCAGTTGGTCGGTCTGTACTCGGTGGCGCAGGCCGACATCGCGGCGAAGAATTACCCCAAGGCTCTTACCAGTCTGCAGGCGATCGGCAACTACGTGAACTCGGCTGACGTTGCGGTCCTGCCCGGGATCGCCCGAAGACGGCCGGTGGACCTCTTCATCGTGGATTCGCTCACTGGTCTCGTGCAGGGTGAGATCGACAAGGGAAAGGTGGACACCTCATCTCTCGTCGATGCCGCCAACAGGATCACCGACGTGCGCACCATGGTGTCGAACGCGGATGCACTCCTTCGCGACGGCAAGGTCGCGGATGCGGAGGCCGCCTACGGGCAGGCCCTCGCGGTGATTCCCGAGATCGCGAAGAGCTACGCCTACTTCAGCGGCAAGGCGAAGGACACAGAGGCGGCGCGGCAGGATGCCATGCGCGCGGGTCTCGTGCGCGCGGAAACCGCGTTCGCGGCGGGGCGGTATCCCGAGATGCTCACCGCCTACCGGGATGTTCTGGCGTACCTGCCGGAAAGCTCGGCACGGCTTGCGACGACCCTGTCCAACATAGGCGCCGGCTCAGCGGCTCTGGCCGCGCAGAAGGCGCAGGCGGACCAGGCGCAGGCCGCGGCCCCTGCGCTCGCCCTGGCGAATACGCTCCTGCAGCAGCACACGTATTCGGATGCCGTGGCCCGGTTCCTTGCCGTGCTGCAGAATTATCCCCAGAGCGCCCAGGCCGTTCCGGCCGTAAAGGGTATCAACGAGAGCATTGCCGGTCTCAGCGCGCAGGCTTCCGCAGATCTCAAAGGCCAGTCCGACCAGGTGGCGGCGCTCAATGCCCAGCTCTCCTCCGTGCAGGGCAAGCTGGACAGCGGCATGCAGGAAATCACCTCCTTCAAGAAGAGCGCGATGGCACTCCTCGGCCAGGCGGGCGATCCTGCCGCTGCGGATAGCGCCATGCTCATGAGCGCCCTGGAGAAACGCTTCGGGGACCTGTCCACTGCCACGGGCGCTTCTGCGGATCTGCAGAAGAGTTTCGATGCGGTCACCAGGCGCAGCGCCGAGCTGTCGACGCAGGTTTCCCTGCTTTCCTCGGAAAACACCCGCCTGGCCGCCGACCTGAAAGCCTCCCGCCAGGATGCCGACCGGCAGCGCCAGCTCGCCGCCCAAGCTGCCGACGCCCTGAGAAGCGCACAGGCAGGATCTGGGGGCGCCGCAGCGGCGACGGGAACGGGCGGAGTCTCCAGCGCGGACGCCAGAGCGCTCGCGGAGTTCGAAAGTCTCGTTGCCGGGTACATTGGGTACGCGAAGCAGGAAGACGCAAACCTCGGGAAGTATGGTCCGCAGAAGGCGCTCATGCTCACCATGGGAAGCCGGGACAGCTTCCTCGCCTCGCTGGGCAGATACTTCGACGGGCTCCTGGGCCGGGTGAAGCGCTACGAGCTTCAGTCCGCGACGGACGGGATCGACACCGGGCGCAAGGGCGCACTCGATGACATCATCTCGCTCATGACCGGCCTCGCCAACCAGAAGTCCGTTGATGCGCAGAAAGCCTTCCTGGACGCGCGCCTTGCGGCGGAGAAGGATCCGCGCATGAAGCGCGTCCTGGGATATCTGCAGAGAGTCGTCACCAGCCGGTAGGGCCGGGCGGCGGCCGCCGCCTCAGTTCGCGAGCGTGCTCAGCTGGTCGGTCCTGATCCAATACACGTTGAAGTGCAGCGTATGGTCGTAGATGAGGCACTGTGAAAAGTAGCAGCGGGGGACACCCCCCACGTATTCCTCCGCGATGTAGGTGAGATTTCCCAGCGGGAAGGTGGCAAGCGCGTTCCCGTCCCTGTCGTAGAGCCTGCCAGTTCCATCTTCAGTGGAAAGAAGCTGCCCGGTCGAAAGCAGGGCGTCCAGGCGGTGGTCGATGGGCAGCCGCTTGTTGAAGAACGTGCCCGCCGGCTGCTCCCACCAGGCGTAACTTACCCATGAGCTGCTTGAAGAGTCGTACCAGGAGGCAAAGCTGCGGTTCGGAGACCGCGCAGGATCTCCGAATTGGTTTTCGTCGTAGAAGTAGGTGACCCGCGTGAGGCCGTTGGGGATGAAAGATGAGAGGTCGTACCACGATGTACCACGGGGCGTTGCCGGAGCGGCCAGCCCCCCTGGGGAGGTCGAGTTTGCTTGAAAGCTGAACTCCACGTAGTTGCCGGGAAAACCCGACTCAGTTCCAAGCCAGTGAACCATGTCGTACGTCGCTGCCGGATCGGTGGACACCGAAGCGCCGAGCACGACCGTGTCGAGGCCGAAGAGGGCGACCAGCATGCTGTGCATGTCGGCACCGACCGGCGTGATGCTGTGAGTGGCCGGGTCTCCCCACACCATTGAATACAGGTTCCCCCCGAGGGGGTCGATGGCATCGAATATGAAAGCCAGGAGATAGGAGAAGCCGCTTTTCATCGGCCATACAAGAAACGGCGGCGACCGGGGGTCGGGGTTCGTGATTGTCTGAGACTGCTGCGAAAAGGAGTCATAGGTCCCAGACGAAGCGTTGTACTGGACGAGGCTGACGGCCGCTTCCAGGTTCCGCTGGTACACGACGAATCCATTTGTATAGTCGAATCCAGCGGCGCCGACCGCGGGGGAGAATACGAAATCATGAGCGGAGGGGTCCGTGCCCTGGCTGATGGTCAGAAGCGTCGAATTGTCACGGGTCATCTTTTGCGCGGTCGCCGCTGACTGGCTGAGGGCAAGATCGAAGGGAACCGGGAGGCACGAGCTGAAAAGAGCGGCTGCCGCCGCAAGCAGCGCAGTCCGTGTCTTCATAGCTGCCACCGATACCCGATGCGGAAAGAAATAATGCTCAAAGCGGTCGAGGGTCCGAACATCCACCCGGGCGCGGTGTCCTGGCCCAGTGCCGCCCGGAAAGCGGTGGGCACGCTCGTCTGATACAGTGTCGGAGTGAACTCGAAAAACAGCCGTCCACGGGGCGGGCCCGGTAGCTCCGACCCGACGGTGAAGCGCAGGCCGACCGGCGACAACGGATCGAGCACCGGGGCGGTGTCCTTCGCGTGGACAATGCGCATGAAAGCGCCGAGCCCCAGGTAAGCCCGGAAGGATCGGTCCTCGGGCCCGAGGTAGAGACCCGTCTGGAGCATGACGCTCGTGAGGGGCTTGCTGAGAAACACGTCTGTCCCGCTCAGCGCGAGGCCGATGGCATACGTGGTGATGCCGAAGCGCACAAAAAAGGAGAGGGCAGGGACGGCCATGGTGAGGTCGACACCGGGAGCACGGCCATCCAACAGCGAGACCTCCAAGCCCCACGGCGGCTCCTCCTTCTGCTCGACCGTGACTTCGCGATTTGCGGAGAGGAAGACCCCCTGCGTGATCGGTGCATACCCTGCGCGGCTTGTGCGCACGGTGTATTCACGCATGGCGGGAAGCATCCGGGACGCACTTCCGTCGGTCCCGATCCGAAGCGGCGCATTGCCCAGACCGGTGACGATGCTCCCCGGCAACGCCTTGACTGTCAGCATGAACTGCGGGGCGCTCACGACTCCTGGGGCAGCATTCTCCACCACGTGGAACTTCCCGGAAACCGCCTCGACCACGTCCTCCCAGCTCTCCTGCGCCAGGCCGCTCGGGCTTCCCCAACCCGTCCGCTCGGCGGTGAGCTCTGCGACCATTGTGTTGGAGAGAAGGTCGAAGGAGCGGATGCCCAGCTTTGCCGAGCCCCATTCGCCGTCCAGGGTGATTTGCAGCCAGCTGTCTGCCCCCGCCTTTTTCGCCAGCGATCCCAGCTCTTCGAGTGACTGCTTCATTGTCGCTCCCGGGGATTCGACCACGACGAGCTCCGTGTTCGCTTCCTGGAGCCGTTCGAGCAGCGACCTTGCGACCATCAGGGCGTCACCTGCGGTGAACGTTGAGCCCAGCACCTGCTCCACCGAGAGCAGGAGCCGGCGCGGAATCGTCCGGCCAGGGGCCGCTTCCTGCGGAAACGCGGAGGCGGCGGCGATGAGCAGAACAAGGATGACGGGAACGCGCAGCCTCATTGGCTACCACCACTGCTCGTAGCGCGTGACCATGCGGGTGTCGGGATCCCATACGACGCACCAGGTGCCGGAAATACCCGCCGCCACCTTCAGGCCGTTGGTCCGCTTCAGGGGAAGGCTGCTCACCGAGTCCGGCGCATCGAGTGTGAAACGAACGAGCGCATCCGCCTTCTGATCGTACCCAATGACCCCTGCGCGGGAATATCCGATGCTTTCACCGGAAAGGTTGCTCTTGACTACGGGCGACGGATAGTAGGAGAAAACGCTGGGTGCTGCGACGCTGAGGCCGCCGTCGATATCTCCCTTGGGTATCCGCAGGAAGTACGTCCGTTGCGCACCGAAGTCCTGGAAAACGAACACATCCGGAGCTGAGCCGGAGTCGCGGTCCGTGAAGACATTGACGAGGAAGAGCGTGGACTGGGAGGGCGGGGATGGGATTCCGAGGGGCACCGAGAAATTGGCCGTCAAACCCCACGCGCTGTTGAACTCGTCGTAGGCGAAATTCGAGCTGACGACGCGGAAATTCGTTTCGTGGAAAGGGAAGACTGGCAGCCCGCTCACCGAAGGAGAATACAGGCCGATTGCAGGATCCTTCTGGGAGAACGCCAAGCCGCCGGCCAGTGCATCGAACCTCAGGTTCCCGATGATGACCCGGTCGTTCACGTCGGTCATCGTGAAATTGCCGAAGAACGAGCCTCCTGCCGTCGGCAGGGCGATGATCTGGTCAAGCGTGAAGGTGTTCAACACCTTCAACTGAGGGTCAAGGACGACGAGATGGGCCTGCGTGCTGTCGAAGCCCATGCTCGTGAAAAGAAGGACGTATTCGAGGCCGTTCGCGGTCACCGTCGACAATGAAAAATAGCTCGCAGGAGCAGCAGCAACGAGGGCGGACAAATCAGTCTTTGCCGTTGCCTGGCTGATGGAGGGAGGAAACGCCCCGACGAAGAGCACCTGGCACGATGCAAGGGCGAGCAGGAGCGCGCCGCTCATGACGGGGAGACGCAGGGATCTCACCATCGGATCAATACCCCCAGCGTCGTTGGAGGAAACTGGCTGATCATCCAGCCCTGGCCGAGCAGGTTGATCCCAAAGCCAAGGGCATACTTGAACTCCTGGCGCACGAAAAACGTCGTGCCGGGGAAACCCGCTTCGAGCCACCAGCTCACAACGTTGACGTAGAAATCCAAATAGCCCGGAAAGCCCGGCGTGCTGAGGAAGGACATCACAAGGCCGGCCCCGGTGGACATGCCCAGCCGCACCGGTGCATCCGGGGGGAGAAAGAGGTAGCCGCCGATTCCCGCGAACAAATCGTTGTGGAGCACGACGCGGAGGGCGAGGTTTGCCGGGGGCTGCACCCAGAGGTAGCCGCCGACGGTGATAAAGAACCAGTCCGGGACCTGGTAGGAGCGCAGCGCGACGCCAAGGCCGAGCAACTGCCCGAGGGTGGAGTTCAGCTCCAGCGCGCTTCGATGTTCCTTCACGAGCGGCTTGAGGGGGATTTCCTTCGTTGTCGTCAGGGTCACGACCTGCTCTTCCGGATGGTAGCCCGGCTTGCTCTTCTGGAGGAGGACCCTGGTTCCCGGTATGATGTCCTCCCCCGGCAGCGTGATTCGGCCGTTCGTGATGTGTCCGACGTCCTGATCCCCGGAGAGTTTCACGGCCATTCCTTCGTCCGCAGACGTGATGACCACGCGCGGAGGCTTCGGCCCCTCGGAGGTGAGACGCGGGAGAAGGTCCGTGGAGAGGGCCAGGTTCAGGCCGCTGAAGAAGGCGAGGTTGAATGGAGTGGTGGCCTGGATTCCTGCCACGAGCTTTTCCGCTTCCACGTCCCAGCACTGGATCGAGTAATAGACCTCGTCGCTCTGCACCGAGTAGACACCGGTGACCGCAAGCGCAGCGCCGACGCTGTGCGCGATCTCGAGAGCCTCGGCCTCGGAGAGCGGTCGACTCAGGTCGAGAGAGCGGGCGGATGCGGCATCGCGCCAGACCGACTCCGGAACCACCTGGAAGTTGTCCGCGCCGAATGCGGCGCTCACCGCCTGCGTGATGGTCTGTTCGTAGTCCAGGGTGTCAGTGCCGGGGGAGAGGTCCTTGACGGTGAACACGGCGCACGCCGGCCCGGAGGCCTCCTGCTGGCCGAGGAGCGGCATGGCCGGGGATGCGAGGAGCAGGAGGAGTGGGAGGAGAGGAAATCGTTTCACGATTGACTCAATTGACAGTGTAGTCAACGGCAAATGCCATTTCAAGGCGAAGGGTGCGTCGGCAAGCTTGCGCCTGCCGCGCGGATGCACTACACTCGCATTCCGCCATGCACGGTCAGGATCTTCTTCCGCTTCTGCGCGCTTTTGCCCTGAAGACCCGCAGTCCAAACATCGATCTTCGCCAGTTTCTCGCGTCCCTCTCGAAAGGGGAGGCACAACCGGGCGAAGTCGAGGCAGCGGTGAAAGAGCTGCCGGCAGATTCGGTCATCGTGGTCTCGAAGGAGGGGGAGAAGCCCCGCATCCTGGCGCTGCCGGATTTTCACGTCATCGCCCTGATGGATGAGTACCGGAGGCTCGGGGATGAACCGGCCCGGCCGTTCCCGCGGGAGGAGACGGCGCCGGCCAAGATACCGTCGAACGCGATCATTGCTGCCGACGTCAAGGCTCAGCTCGGCGCCCTGATGGAGACCAGCGGACCGGGCATGAAGGGCATCGTGCGGCTGCAGTTCCCCGAAGGGATCGACCCGCTCATCGTGCCCCAGGAAAGCGTCGGTTCCCACCTGGTGGAGGCTGCGGTCGCGAAAATCGGCCGATACCTCCAGGACGGGAGGAACTCTGCATACGCGGAGACCAAGCTCGTCAGTACCCTGCGCGGCAGCGAGGTCGCGGTCCGCCAGTCCATGGAGGACGTGGCCCTCCGCCCGAAGAAGGCAGCTTCCACCGTTTCCACGCCCACCGACTTCAGCTTCCGGTTCTGGACCCACCTCTCCAATCTCGTGCTCCAGGATTTCCGCGCCAAGGCGGAGAAGACCGACCAGGACATGGCGGTGGTCCAGTCCGCATACATCATCGGCTACGCGGTCTTCCACAAGAAGGGAGCCGTGCAGCGGGAAAAGGAATGGGCGGACGATCGCAAGAGCCTGGAGACGCAGGTGCGCAAGCCGCCCTTCGTGTTCGGCTTCCAGGACCTGTACTCGCTGAAGGACGAGAAGGGCACGACCTTCGTCACCAAGCACAGCCAGGACTTCATCCATTCATTCCTGAAAGAGAAGACGAAGCGGACGGAAGGGGAGACGATCCCGTACCTGGTTCGCATCCACGCGGCCGCGCAGAAGAAGGACTATTTCATCCACAGGGACTTCGTGGTGCCGGTATTTCTGAAGAAGCTCGCCGAGTGCGCCGAGGAGCTGCGACGCCAGTACCTCGACGAATGGACCGCTGCCCTGAAAGAGGATCGCACTCCGGACCAGACCAAGAGTGACGCCGCGTTCCGAAGGGACGTGGAGGCGAGAGTCACCCAGGGGTTCCCGCTCCTCACCGCGCTGGCAAACGGGGGCATCCTGTACCTCCTTGGCGAGGAAGGCCGCATCGGAGAGGATGCGAAGAGAGAGCTCAGGAAATGCTTTGCCGTGGAGAGCATCCTGCGGCCGTTCGATGAGCTGCTCGGGCTTTCGAGGGTCCAGCTGCTGAAGAACGCGCGGATGTACCTTCCATTCTGGATGACGGTGCCGATCCTCAGCTCGATCCTCAGGGTGTTCAGGAAGATGTTCGGCGGGAGAAGGCGTGCCCGCGATGAAGAAGAGGAGTCCGCGAACGAGGCTCCCGTCCGGCCGGCAGCGAAGATTGTCGCTCGCCAGGTCACCGAGCAGGCGGCGCCGAAAGCCCAGAGCAGGGAGAACCTGCTGCGCTACAAGCGCAGCATCCAGTCCCTTGTCTCACAGTACGTTCCGAAGGGAAGCACGATCGATGCTACCCTTTCGGAGCTCGCGGAGAAGTGGAATCCGCTGTATGCAGCCGCGCAGAAAAAAGATCTCGTCGAGGACGTCAACGCCCTGGTGCGCGATTTCCTGAGGCCGATCCGCAGGAGCTTCGTGGTGCGCCCGCCGGATCTGAAGAGGATCCATGCCCTGGCCGAGCAGTTGTCCGCCAGCAAGAGCCTTGCGCAGATCAAGAAGCGGGACATTCTGATGCGCTACCTCGAGCTGTACATGGTCCGCTGCCTCCAGGTGAAAGGATTGTAGCCATGGATGCGGAGCACGCCGCAGGCGCGCGGAGGGCGGCAGGCGGCCGCGAAGCGGACGCCGAGAGCCGCGAACTGCGCCGAGTACAGGGATGCCACGGGCGGAAGCTGGCCGCGAAGCGGACAGCGAGAGCCTACGAAAGGCGCAGTGTAGCCCCACCGCGCGAGCGCGGTGCTGGATGCGGAGCACGCCGCAGGCGCGCGGGACAAAGCTCGAAAAGTGCAAAATATAGCCGTTCCGTGAGTTGAGATTTCTCGTTCCGGCGTGTTTCAATTCCCTCATGAAAACCTTGATGAAAAACGCTCTGCTTCCTCTCCTGGTTCTGCCCGTCCTTCTGCTCTGTACGTGCACTTCGCAGCAGAAGCCCCGCCCGTCGGCGGTGAGTGAAGTGCCCTGGCCCGCAGCGAGCGCAGAGTCCCAGGGGTTGAACGCCGAGCGCCTGGATGCCATGCGGGAATGGATGCGGGCTTCGGGCCGGGATTTTCGTTCCGTGATCGTCATCCGCAATGGAATGCTGGTCATGGAAGAGTACTTTTCCTCCTCCGGCCGGGAATCAAGGCAGAATGTCTATTCATGCACCAAGAGCTTCCTGAGTGCGCTCTTCGGAATCGCCCAGGGCGAGAGTTCCCTCCCTCCCCTCGACGCCCGTGCGCTCCCCCTGCTTCCTGGCGCGGATTCCCCCGGCCTGGACGAGAGGACACGCCTCATCACAATCGAGCAGCTCCTGAGCATGAGCGCCGGCGTGCAGGCGATAAGAGCGGTGGACATGGCCGGCGCCCGCGACCAGGTCAGGTTCGCCCTCGAGAAGCCTCTCGCGTCGGATCCGGGTTCGCATTTCCTCTATACGTCAGCCGGCCCGCACCTGCTTTCGTCACTATTGCAGCGGAGCGTGGGCATGAGCGCGCGGGAGTACGCCGCACGGAAGCTCTTCGCGCCGCTGGGCATTCAGGGGTGGTCATGGGATGTCGACGGCACGGGAGTGACGATCGGCTCCACGAACCTGAGCCTGACGAGCGTGGACCTTGCGAAGCTCGGGTACCTCTTCCTCAGGAACGGAGAGTGGTTCGGGACACGCATTCTCCCGGCGTCGTGGGTCCACGAGGCGACCCGCACGCATTCCCGTCCGGTCGGGATGAATCGGGCGGAGAACTCCGGGTACGGCTATCTCTGGTGGGTCGATGAACAGTGGGGCGGCTACTCGGCGCACGGTGCGGGAGGCCAGTTCGTTTTTGTCGTGCCGCGCCTCGATCTCGTGGTCGTGTTCACCAGCGCCCTTTCCTTCGATGACTTTCCGTTTCCGTGGGACCTGATGAAAGACTATGTGCTCCCCGCGGTCGGTGACGCCGCGCCGTAGAGAGCATCTCCCTAGCTCATTGGCCTGATGCGCACCTCGATGTCTTCTACATTTGCGAGAAGCGCCTGGATTCTGGAAGTATCGGTGTCTCCAAAGTGGTACGGATAGAGGATCTTCGGCCGGAAGGCCATCGCCGCATCGCAGACCATCTCCGGGGTCATCGTGTACGGAAGATTCATCGGCAGGAACGCGATATCGATCCCTTTCAAGGCTTTCATCTCGCGCGTGTTCTCCGTGTCTCCCGCCACGTACACCCGCCGCTGCCCCAGCGTGAGCACGTATCCGTTGCCGTTGCCCTTGGGATGGTACGGAGAGCCGGCGGCGCGCATGTGCACGATGTTGTACGCCGGCACGGCTTCGATGCGGATTCCATTCACGGCCCGCGAATCCCCGTTGTGAAGGACCACGGCACCCTCCACCCTCCCAGCACATTTCGAGGCGACGATCACGGTGGTCGTTGCTTTGCGCGCCGAGGCGATGGCCTCGGGATCGAGGTGATCGGAGTGTTCGTGCGTAATGAGGATGATGTCCGCCTTCGGAAGCGCTGCGTAGTCGGCGTGCTGGCCTATGGGATCGACATGGATCACCGCGTTTCCGTAGTTCAGAGACAGCGTTGCATGCGCGACGAAGGTGATCGTCAGGTCCAGGGGCGCGGGCGGAAAAGTGTCGACGGGGAACATGGGTCACCTCCCGGGACCGAGTATACCGCCGGCCCGCCTCCGTTGACAGTCCGCGGTCAGGCAGGCCTACTACGGAAATGGCATACGATTTCGACACCGTCGTGGACCGGCATGGAACCAGCTCCGTCAAGTGGGACTATGAGGAGAAGTTCACCGGGATGACCGGCCTGCTGCCCCTCTGGGTGGCGGACATGGATTACCCCGCTCCGCAGGAAATCATGGACGCCATCCGGCGCCGGGTGGACCACGGGATATTCGGCTATGTCCGGGAGCCGGACTCGTATTTTCAGGCCGCCGCCGCGTGGCTCGAGCGCCGCCACACGTGGCGCGTGCGCCGGGAGTGGATGGTCGCCTCCCCAGGGGTGATCCCGAGCCTGGCGGCCGCAATCCTGGCATTCACACAGCCCGGCGACGGGATCGTCATCCAACCCCCGGTCTACCACCCCTTTGCCATGCGCGTGAGGTCCAACGGCCGAAGGGTTGTGGAGAACCCGCTGGTCGTGCGGGACGGATGCTGGCAGATGGACCTGGAAGGCCTGGAGATGGTCATGGACCGCGGCACGCGGATGCTGATCCTGTGCAGCCCGCACAATCCCGTGGGCAGGGTCTGGGAGCGCCACACCCTTTCGAGGCTCGCGGAGATCTGCCGATCGCGCGGCGTGGTGATCGTGAGCGACGAAATACACAACGACCTGGTGATGCCCGGCTTCCGGCATACACCGATTGCCGCGCTGTCGGAGGAGTCCGACCTGAACACGGTGACCCTCGTCGCCGCCACGAAAACCTTCAACATAGCGGGATTGGGCGGCTCGCTTGCGATCATCCCCGAGAATGGCCTCCGCGAGCGGTTCGAGGCGGTACAGCACGCGATCTTCGCAGGCGTGGGAAATGCCATTGCCCTTCCGGCGTCCGAGGCGGCGTGGAGGTACGGAGAACCATGGCTGGAGGAGCTGCTGCTCTACCTCAAGGGCAACGACGACCTGTTGAAGAGCTTCCTTGCGGCACGGCTCCCCTCGGTGAAGGTCTTCCCGCTCGAAGGTACCTATCTCGCGCTGCTCGACATGAGCAGCCTCGGGCTTCCGGATGCCACGCTGAAGGAGCGGCTCCTTCGCGAAGCCCGTGTGTGGATGGACGAAGGCACGAAGTTCGGCCGCGGCGGAGAAGGGATGCAGCGCCTCAACCTTGCCTGCCCGCGCTCCGTCCTGGCCGAGGCTTTGGAGAGGATGGGGAGCGCCGTCGGACGGCTGACGGCCTGAGGGGCTTCCCCTTGGGGACTCTCTTTCGCTTCACCGGGGGCGGGGTCTCTTCCACCGGGCCCCTGGTGAGAAGCATCGGCGGCACGAGGGTCCACACGGCCAGCAGCACGGCGCCGTGCCAGGGCTCGTAGTACGGCGGCCGCACGAATCGCAGCGGCCCTGTGCCCATCGCATAGATCCAGACGACCAGCGAGAGCGTGGAGAGGACCAGCTGCGTCCGCGATTTCACTCCCGCGGCCAGGGAAAGGTACAGGGGAGTAAGGCCGATGAGCACGAGGGCCATGATGAAATGGGGCCAGAACTCGCCGGGCATCACGCCCTGAATGAACACGAAGACCGCGATCACTTCGCTGGGAATGAGCTTCAGCAATACTTGTAGAAACGAGTTCTCCTGTTCGATCGCACGGCCCATACATTTTCCTTTCGATGAAGAGGGTGCGTGCATTCTCCTGTATCACTGGGACGATGTCAACATTTCCCGATCGGCGGTGAGCTCAGCGCACCGCGACCAGCCTGCCGGGTCTTCCTTCCAGCCTGTACTGCCTGCAGGCGGCCAGCGAGGAGATCTCCTCGGGATAGTGAGTCACGATGAGGGCAGGGACCGGATGCAGGGCGTGCAGCCGCAGGAACATTTCCCACAGCAGGCTGCGCGCCCGGGCGTGCAGTCCCGAGAACGGCTCGTCCATGAGAATCGCATCGGGAAGCCGGGCGAAACACCGGGCCAGGGCGGCGCGTTTCTTCATGCCTCCGGAAAGCTCGTGCGGCCTTTTCTCCTCGTCCCCTGAGAGCCCGGCCTCCGACAGGAGGTAGTGCGCGAAGCACAGGGCATTCTTCCGCGGAAATCCCTGGTAGACCAGCGGGAGGGCTGTGTTCTCGGCCACGCTGCGCCAGGGGAGGAGCCTGTCGTCCTGGAATACGTAGCCGAGCCGGGACGGTGCGGAGACCTTTCCCTCGGAAGGCTTGAGGAGGGAGGCGGTGATCTTCAGCAGCGTGGTCTTGCCGACGCCCGACTCTCCTGTGAGGATTGCGATCTCCCCGGGCTTCACATTGAGGTTCACCTTCGTCATGAGCGGAGCCTGGCGACGATACGAGAAGCTCACTCCTTCCAGGGCCATCCGGGGGGATCCGCCGCGCGCCGCACCGACGCGGGAAGTGAAGAGGCGCTTCAACTCCTTCACATCTTCGACAGTGCAGATCACGGGCGCACGCCCGCGTATCAGGCCCCGAACGCGCGGGAGAGCGCGGCGGATCCGGGGAAGCAGGTGGTTGAACAGGAGAATGAGAAGGATGAGCACGGCAGCCCAGGAGAAGAGGCTCCTGATCCGCAGGGCCATGTAGGCGGCCTGGATCTGGAAGCCAATGCCGTCGTTGGCGCCGAAGTACTCGGCGGTCACGGATGCCTTGACCGCGAGGACCAGGCCGGCATTTACGGCGGCTCCCAAGAACGGCGCGAGGTGGGGAAGGACGAGCTCGCGCGTGCGGGGGGCGAAGCCAGGCGCGAAGACGGCAAGCATCTCCCCAAGCTCGCGCGGCAGGGTCGTCATTCCTTCACCGATGGTGACGGCAACGAGCGGGAAGGTGATGAGGGTGATGACGATGACCGTTGGAACATGGCCGATCCCCATGAGTGCCACCAGAGGGATCGCCCAGAGAAGCGGGGGCATGCCCTGGAAGAAGAGCACCAGCGGTCTCAGGAGCGCCGCGATTTCCCTGTGCGCCCCAATGGCAATGCCCGCCGCGATCCCCGCGATGAGTCCCGCGAGAAATCCGACGCAGACGCGCAGAAAGGTGATGAGAATCTGGACCCATGTTCCCGCCCGTGCGAGGAGCAGCGCGGTGTCCGCGGCGGTCGTCCACGGGGCCGGCACGAAGAACGAGCCGGCCGCCAGGCTGGCCGCCGCCCAGCCGGCAAAGAGAATCAGGACCCCTGCGGCGCCGAGGAGGCGGAGTCGCAGCGTTTGCATGGATCAGGGCACGAAGAAGAACCGCTCGTCCAGCGGCCGGGGGCCGGCAGGGAAATACTTCGAGACGACCTGGTAGTAGGCAAGCACGCGCGCCTTGTTTTCTGCCGGCGAGGGAACGGCGAGCAGGGTGTTGCGCGTGGCTTCCTCCAGGATCCCGGGCTCGACGAGCAGCGCCGCGGCGAACTGGGCGGCCGCCCCGGCGGGCGACGCGGTGACCCGGCGGCTCGCCGCGTCCCACACCGATACCACCGAGGCAATGAGCGCTGCGTGATCCCGCGCGTAGCCTTCCGTGGCGAAGAGGCTCACCTGCGGGGATTGCGCGTCACCGCCGGTCAAGCGGGCCCATGCCTGGGAGTACTGCACCAGACGCAGCAGGCCGTTCTTTTTCACCACCGTGGTGGCAAGAGGCTCGGGCAGGGCGGCCGCGTCCAACTGTCCGGCGAGGAGTCTCTGCACGCTCTGCGGGAAGGGGCCGAAGCTGATGGTGACATCCCTGTCCGGATCTATCTTCTCGAAGGACAGGAGCGTGCGGCTCTGGAAGTCCAGGGGAGACCCGGGGAAGGGCATTGCGATCCGTTTCCCTTTGAGGTCCGCGAACCCCTTGATCGACGGATCCTTGCCCACCAGCGAGGAAATGCCCCATACGCCGGTATCCAGCATCACGATCGGGCTGCCGTCCAGGCGGTTCTCCCAGCCCTGGCTGGTTCCGCTGAGGAGCAGGTCGGTCTCCCCGCGCAGGAGAAGGGCCAGCGCCTGTGCATGGTTGGCGAAGAAATCGATCTTGAGATCGAGGCCCGGGACGGAGTTTTCGCTTGCCATCAGGAGGAAGGGCAGCGCGGCGGTGGTCTGAGAAACGAGCACCCGGACCTTCGATGACGCTGCCTCCTCCGCAGAGACGCGCGCGGTCGCCGCCAGGAGCATTGCGAACGAAACGAAGAGCGGGCACACGGCACGCGCGGCACGCCCGAAAATGTGTTTTCTGGAGTGGTTCATGGCGGTCCCCAGAGTATTCGTTTTCGGGCGTCTGCGCTATAGTAGGGGCCGGAGGATCCCCCCTTGAAGGCGGTCATCATCGGTACGAGCGGGCATATCGACCTGGCATTGGAGGTGCGCGACCGCCTGCCCCAGGTGAGCTTCGTCGGCGTGGCGCCGGGCTCGGCGGACGAGGATGCGCGCGAGTTCTTCGTCGATCAGATGGAAGCGTCGCTCATCCCCTTCTACGACGACTACCGCCGGATGCTGGACCGGGAGAAGCCCCACCTCGCCGTGGTGGCGCCCTTCTTCTTCCTTCAGTCGAGGATCGCCTGCGAGTGCCTGGAGCGGGGAATCCACGTGTTCGTGGAAAAGCCGATGGCTGTTTCCTTCGAGCAGCTGGAGCGGCTGCGACGGGCGCATGCCCAGGGCCGGGCGGACCTCTGCCCCATGCTCACCTCCCGCTACCTCCCGAGCTTCCACGCCGCCTGGTGCGCGCTGAAGGACGGCCTGGTGGGCGAGCCCCTTCTGATCACCGCGCTGAAGTCCTACAAGCTGGGAAGCCGGCATCCCATGTACACGCACCGCGCCACCTACGGCGGCACCATCCCCTGGGTGGCGATTCACGGCATCGACTGGATCCACTGGTTCACCGGCGGCGCGATCTCCGAGGTGTCCGGCTCCCACACGGCCCACGGCAATGGCGGGCACGGAGAGATGGAGAGCTCGGGGGCGTGCATGTTCCGCCTGGCCAATTCCGGGTGCGCTTCCCTTGCGTTCGACTACTTCAGGCCGGCGCCTGCGCCGTCGCACGGCGAGGACCGGGTCCGCATCGCCGGGGAGAGGGGGGTGCTCGAGATCGCCGGAGGCGAGGCGAGCCTCTTTGCACGGGACGCGGCTCCGCGAAGACTGGAGAAGGAGGAGCCGCTCTCATTGTTCCAGGAGTTCGTCAGGCATCTCGACGAAGGGACGCCCCTTCGCATCACCGCCGCCGACGCCTTTGCGATCAGCGAGCTGGCGCTGCGCTGCCGTGAAGCGGCGGACACGAAGTCGGCACTTGCAGCAAGGAGCACCACATGACCACGCGGCGTCTGGGAAAAAGCGGACCGCAGCTCACCCGTATCGGCTTGGGCACATGGGCCATCGGCGGCGCCGGCTGGAAATATGCGTGGGGCAGCCAGGATGACAAGGACTCCATCGCCGTCATCCACGAAGCCCTCGACCTCGGCATCAACTGGATCGACACGGCAGCGGTGTACGGCCTGGGTCACTCGGAGGAGGTCGTCGGCCGGGCAGTGGCGGGCCGACGTGACAAGGTCTTCCTGGCCACGAAGTGCGGCCGCAAGCCCGCCCCCGACGGCTCAATTGCGAGCGCGCTGGATGCGGCGAGCGTGAATGCCGAGCTGGAGGCCAGCCTGCGGCGTCTGAAGACCGACTGGATCGACCTGTATCAGATCCACTGGCCCGATCCCGATCCCCAGATCGAGGAGGCCTGGGGGGTGATCGCGAAGGCGGTGAAGGCGGGCAAGGTCCGCCACGCCGGTGTCTCGAACTTCAGCCCGGTGCAGATGAAGCGCATCCAGCGGATCCACCCCATCACGTCGCTGCAGCCGCCGTACAGCATGCTGCGCCGTGACGTCGAACAAGAAATTCTCCCTTTCTGCGGGGAGAACGGGATCGGGGTGATCTGCTACAGCCCCCTGCAGATGGGACTCCTTTCGGGCACGTTCAGCCGGGAACGCGTCTCCTCTCTGGCCGAGGACGATCTGCGCAGCCGCAATCCCTATTTCACGGAGCCCGCCTTGAGCCGGAACCTCGCGCTGGTGGAGAGACTCCGCCCGATCGCGCAGCGCAGCGGCCGGAGCGTGGGAGAGCTGGCCCTGGCGTGGGTGCTGCGTCGGCCCGAGGTGACGGCGGCGATCGTGGGCGGCCGAAGACCCGGCCAGGCGAAGGCCTTCGCGGGGGCCGCCGACTGGAATCTCTCCCCGGAGGACGCCGCAGAAACCGAGAAAGCGCTGGTCGAGAGGGAGGCAACGGCCTAGGCCGCATCGATTCCCATGGCACCGTGCGTGACCAGGTTCGCATTCCGCCGCTTCATGTGTCTGGTAGCTCCTCTCATCGTGCTTTCCTGCGCAAGCGCTCCTTTCCCTGAACCGCCTCCGAGCCCGGGAGTGTGGACGGGTTCCCCATTCGTGGCGACCCATTTCGGCATGGTCCAGGGCCTCGAGGATGCGGACCGCACGTGGGTGTGGAAGGCGATTCCCTTTGCGCGGCCTCCAACAGGGCCACTGCGCTGGCGCGCCCCGCAGGACCCGATCCCCTGGGCCGGCGTGCGCCGTGAGACGTCATTCAATGCCGGCTGCACGCGGTTCAGCTCTGTGCTCCCAGGCCAGATCGAAGGGTCTGAGGACTGCCTCTCCCTGAATGTCTGGAGACCCCGGGACGAGGAAACCGGGCTCCCCGTCTACGTGTGGATTCATGGAGGCGGGAACTCCACCGGGTCTTCCACGGTCATACCTGAATACTACGGCAACAGCATCGCGGCGCGCTCCCGGGTGGTGTTTGTCTCCGTGAACTACCGCCTGGGGCCCTTCGGCTGGTTCACCCTGCCCGCGCTGCGGGAGGGTGCATCGGCGGAGGACGCCTCCGGCAATTACGGAACCCTGGACATCATCCAGTCCCTGAAATGGATCCGGCAGAACATCGAGGCCTTCGGCGGTGATGCCAACGTGGTGACCATCACGGGAGAGTCCGCGGGCGGCATCAATGTGCTCTCCCTGCTGATCTCTCCGCCGGCCCGGGGGCTGTTCCAGCGCGCCGTGTCGGAGAGCGGAGCAGCACTTACCCGAAGCATGGAAGAGGCCGATGCGAAGGCGAAGGAGGTGCTGGAACGTCTCCTGGTCAATGACGGCAGGGCCCGGACGCGCACGGGGGCGGCGGGCATCGCCGTCGGAATGAGCCCGGAGGACGTCCGTTCGTACCTCAGGTCGAAGAGCGACCGTCAGATACTGTCCCTCTACAGGGTCTTTGCGATGGGCATGATCGAGAACCCCGCGATCCTCCGCGACGGAGCCGTGATTCCCCGGCAGGGCTACGAGGTGCTGACGACGGGCGAATACCCGAACAAGGTGCCCGTGATCCTCGGGAGCAATGCCGATGAGCTGAAGATCTTCCTGCGGTTCGGCTCGCGCATTCCCTGGCAGAGCGATCTCTACCAGGCAGCGTCGCGGTACGGCAGCGCGCGCTGGAAGGTGTCCGGCGTCGACGAGGTTGCGCGGAGGCTCGTCGCTCACCCCGATCAGCCCCCGGTATACGCGTATCAATTCCGATGGGGAACGCTGGATCCGGAGGGGAAGAGCCCCCTGCCGAACCAGTGGGGCAGGGAGCTTGGTTCTTTCCACTCCCTGGACATCCCGTTCTTTCTCGGCCACGACACGGTGATGGTCATCTTTCAGGCATTCCTCTTTAGCTGGCAGAACGAACCGGGCAGAAAGGCGCTTTCCGCGGCCATGATGAAATACCTCGCGCGCTTTGCGCGCACGGGGGACCCCAACCCGTCCGGGGGGGCGCCGGGCGGCGGCCTTCCCGTCTGGGAACCCTGGTCGGCGGCTCCCGGCGGTCCGAAGTGCATCGTCTTTGACGTGCGCGGCGATGCACCTGCCATTCCGATGTCGAACGAGGAGCTCACCGACCAGGAGGTGATGGCCGCAGCGAGCGCTGAGCTGCGCGAACCTCTTCGCACCCGGACGCTCCAGTATCTGCAGGAATCGCCGCTTCCTTCAGGCGTCCGATGAAGCCATACGCACCCTTCACGGCACGCGCGGTCCGCATCATTCGCGCGATTCCCAAGGGAAAGGTGGCGACGTATGGGCTGGTCGCCGCGGTTGCGGGGAGCCCGCTTGCGGCGCGGCAGGTGGTGAGGGTGCTGCACACCCTCTCACGGAAGGAACGCCTCCCCTGGCACCGGGTGATCAACAGCCGCGGATCGATCTCCCTGCCGCGCGGGGCCGGCTTCGAGAGGCAGAGAGCCCTCCTCAGGTCGGAAGGGGTGGCCGTGACCGGCGCGGGAAGCGTGGATATGAGACGGCACCTCTGGGTGCCCCGGATCACGCGAGCGCTCTGAGCCCCACTACAGTTTGACGTACAGTCCTTTGAAAGCGGAAAGAACGCCCGGAAGTACCGTGCCGGCATTCGGGGTTTGAGCATCGAATGCGAGCGACGCCCTGACGGTAATCTCCGCAACTGAGGAAACGGCTTGCCACGTGGGATATCCGCTCGATGCGAAAGTTGCCAAGCTCCTTCGCGTAGTACGATTCGTAGTGCGCATCGAAGCTGCTGAAGTGATCTCGGAAGACGGATTGAAGAGTGTTGGTGCCCCGCTGGGCATAGGCGAGGCGCGGAGGGCTGGCTGGTGCCGGAACCGGCTGCACTCATCCGGGAACGGTACGGTCTTCGGCTCTACTTCCGGGACTCCGAAGTAGCAGGAGGTTCAATCCAAAGGTCCGCAAGGGTCAAGACCGCCGGGGTGAGGTGGTCGCCTTGCACTCGGTGGCGGTTCTTCACTCTTTGCGTTTTGCCCGAAGCATCTTTTTCTTGCAGAGCGCGAGGTTGGTTCTCGCAAGCTCGTTGTCCGGATCCATCGCGACCGCCTTTTCGAGAAACTTCCGGGCTTCTTTCAGCCTCCCCGCCTCGCAGAGTGAATATCCGAGATCGTTCGCGAGCTCTTGATTGCCCGGTTCGAGCTCGAATGCCCGTTGTGAGGCCGCGACCGCTTCGTCGAAGAATCTCTCGTGCGCAGCGCAACATCCGACACCTTGGTGGAAGACCGCTGTTTTTGGAAACCTGGCCGCTGCCGCTCGATAGAGCTCGAGACCGTCTTTGTAATTTTGCATTTGGATGAGAAACTCTCCTGCCTCATCAATGACGGTGATGATGTCAGGAGTGTTCTTTGACAGCGACAGGAGCGAGAGGAAAAGCTTTCTTCCTCTCGCGCGCTGGCCCATTTGATACTCCACGCTGCCGACACTCATCAACGCAGGCGCATAGTCGGGCTTGCATGCAAGCGATCTTCTGAGGGCGGCAACAGATGCCTCGGCATTGCCAAGGGAGGATTGGACTATACTTTGGGCATATTCGGCTTCCGCGCTAAACAAAGCCCAACCATCCCCGGTCGAGCTCTTTCTTGAGGATTGTCGGGCTCCAGCATTTGCCTGTTTCTTCACGCGTGGTCCCTTTTCACGGTTCATGGCACGGATAGCGGCGCTTGGTCCCTTCGGAAGGCCGTCTTGCGCAGCTCCCCGATCTCCCGCAAGATGTCCGCGTTTCCCCGTCTGAGTTTCGCAAGCTCCGCTCGTATCTCGGCGAGCGCCTGTTCGGTGTTTTTATGCTCGCCCAGCAAGGATTTCCGCAACTCCTCCACCATGATCCCCATGCGATTCACCGATCCAGAAATCGCCGCGAAAGTCGCATCCAGGCTCGCATCCAACTGGCGCATGGACGACGTCATGCGATGCGTGAGGAAGGCGGTTGCCACGCCGATCGCCGCAAGGAGGAGCACGACGGCCGCGCCAAGGAAGAGCGACCTCGTCCTTTGCCGGTGGTATTCGATCCCGAAGAACGCGGCCATGTTGCCCGGCTCGTACGAGAGGGCGATCTCGAAGGATCGTCGGGAGGCGGCAGGGTGGCCAAGGTAGTATTCGACCTTCCCGAGGAGGATGAGCGCGTCGACGTGGGAAGGATTGCTCTGAAGCAGCGCCTTCAGCGAGTCCCGCGCGTCGCGGTGGCGTCCGGTGAAGGCAAGCTCGCTCGCCGCGGCGTATTCGTCTTGCTGATCCATCTCATTTCCCCGCGATCATCTCCGCCAGCTCCAATGCGAGCGCCAAAGCATCCTCTCGGTCGTTTTCGAGCGCCTTTTCGAGAAGCCCGGCCTTTTCGTCAATCTCCTTCCACGACGCGGAATCACCTCCGATCCTCCCCAGTTTCCTTCTTGCGCTTCTGAGAATCTTTTCGCATTTTTCCCTGTCGGCACGACCACCACCGGAAGGAACTTCCGCCAGCCTGTTCACATCGAACCGCGATTTCTCCGTTTTCCCGCTCTTGCGGTCCCGCGCGCTGACCTCGACGACGCCGTTCAGGTCGTAGGCGAAGGTGACGTCGATCTCTGAGCCCATCGGGAGATTCTTCGGCAGCTCGTCGAGAAGGAACGATCCGATAGACGTGTTCTCGGAGGCGACCGCTCGCTCTCCCTGGAATGCCTCGATCTTCACCGCCTTCTGGCCGTCGACCATCGTATGGAACGTCTCGCTCATCGACGTGGGAATCGGCGTGTTGCGGTGAATAATGACGGCGTAACGGTCGAAATCCATGTCTCCCGAAGGCGCGATGGCCGCGGCCCGGATTCCCAGGGAGTGGGAGTTCACGTCCACCAGGATCGTGTCGATCGACTCACCGGCTATGATCCCGCCCTGGATGGCCGCGCCGATGGCAACGGCAAAGGTGGGATCCACCTCGCGGTGCACGATGAAGCCCAGTTCCCCGCTGAGGACGTCGAAGATCCTCGGGATGTAGGTCGATCCGCCGACGAGCAGGACCTTTGCCACGTCCTTCTCCTTGACCTTCCCTTCCCCCAGCACATAGTCGATGAGATGAAAGGTCTTCGAGAGCTTCTCCTCGATCATTGACTCGAATTCGGACCTCGTGACGTCAAGCTCGAGGTGGACGGGCTTGCCCTCGTACGTCGCGACGAACTCCTCCCTCACCTCCCGCACCGTTTCCGTCGACAGGGCGATCTTGGCGGCTTCCGCCACGTTCTTCAGCCGCGCGTGCAGCCTTCGGTCGTCGAGGGACGCCGAACCGCGCGGCAGACAGGCAATGAAATGGTCCTTCAACGAATTGTCAAAATCGTCGCCGCCGAGGAAAGTGTCGCCGTCGGTCGCGATCACCTCCAGGACGTTCTCCTCTATGTGCATCAGCGAGATATCGAATGTCCCGCCCCCCAGATCATACACGAGGATCCTCTCGCCCTTCTCCTGTCTGCACCCATACGCCAGGGCGGCTGCCGTGGGCTCGTTGATAATGCGGACCACTTCCATGCCCGCCAGCTCACCCGCCTGAATCGTGTCTTTTCTCTGCAGGTCCGTGAAATACGCGGGAACCGTAATAACGGCCTTTCGCACGGGGACACCGGCCTCCCGCTCCGCCGCGTCCTTCAAGGTCGTGAGGATAAAGGACGATATCTCCGCGGGCGTGTATGACTTCCCTGCCATCGAAACCGTTTCACCGCCCCCCATCTTCCTTTTGACGGAAACGACGGTATTCTCCGGGTAAGCGGCAAACTGGTTCCGCGCCGGGAACCCGGTAACGATCTTCCCGCCCTGGTCGACTCCGACGACTGATGGGAGATAGCGAATGCCGTTTCCGATGGTCACGACGACGGGCTTGCCATTGTCCAGATACGCGATCTCAGAATTCGTCGTCCCCAGATCAATCCCGAAAATCTTTTCCACGATCACGAACCTCCCTTTGCCACGACAACCTTCGCAAACCGCAGGACATGTCCCCCGTACAGCCAGCCGTTCTCCACCACCTCCGCGACTGCTCCTGGCGCCACCAGGGAGGTGTCGCAAGCGTCTACGGCCTCGTGCCGGGAGGGGTCGAAGATCATTCCCACCCGCGCCGTTTGAAGGAGCCCGTGCGCTTCCAGAAGCGCGGCCAGTTTTTCGGAGAATATCTCCATTCCCCTTTTCCAGGATGCATCGCCTTCGCGCTCGATAGCCCTCCCCACCGCATCGATCCCATCGAGGATGGGAATGAGCTTCTGGTAGAAATCCCGCCAAGTCTGGTCGGCGTTCGCCTTCTCGACCAGCTCGTCGAGAGTCGATTCGATCAGCGAAAGTGATGCAAGAACGCGCGAGGTCTTCTCCTTCATTTCCCTATCAGCTTCCGCTTGCTTTAACAGAGCATCGAGGATTGCATCCGTGGGGAAGGAGCTGGCGGAGCGTTTCCTATGATAGGGACTGATAAGAAACGGGAAACGCTGTTTTCTCATGAGAGGTTACGAATCTCCTCATCCATCGAGGCGAAGAATCGGGAGAAATCCTTTGAGTAGAGATCCGAGGATGCAAGGAGGAGCTGGAACACCCGATCGCGAAAGAGCGCACCAACTTCGATTTTCACCTCGACGGCAGAGCCCGCCGCGAGCTCCTTGCGAAACATGGAAAGGTCGAAGGCCTTGCGCCGGACAGCGTCTTTGAGGACCGCGTAGGCCTTCTGAATCCTTTTGAAGCCGTCGGGATCTCTCTCTGGCGGGGACAGCCGGACCTTCCCCAGGTACGCCTTTCGTATGTCCTCGAAAGCCGCAGTCTCCGGAACCTCGAGAATTTCGTACGGCGTCTTCTCCTGCGCCGCTTGAGGAGCTCTCTTCGAACGGCGTTTCACGCGCCCTCTGTCATGCATAGGGAATCTTCACCCTTCCCTTCGTTTTCAATTGCTTGATGATGTAGTCCAAGATCGGAAAAAACTGCGCATCGTTGCTGTTCGAAATGCGCCTCTTCATCGATTCGGCGAACAGGATTGTTTCCGCGGGGTTGCCGATTTCGTTCAGGATGAGGAGGTGGAGGAAATACTCATCCTCTTTGGAATCGGGATCATTCAAGAGCCGTTCCGAGAACTCTCGGGCCCATTGGGGCTTCCCGGCGGTGAAAAGAATGTCCGCGGCCTCGTAAGGGCTGTACCCCTGACGTTCGACCGCGTAGAGGCACAGCTCCCGCGCCGCATCGTGGTCGTTTTTCTGCGCAAGGAAACCAACGATATCCTCGAACGCTTCTTCACTCGCATCGCATCCACAGGCGATCAGACTGGTGAAGAGGGCGATCGAATGATCGCGAAATCCTTCGCCATGCAATGCCGTCCCAAAGAGGGCCTGTTGGGTATGGCTCATGGTCCGCTCAACGAGCCGGGCAAACCGATCCTCTGCCTGGCTCCTCTTCCCATCTTTGCCGAGAAAGTATCCTTCCAGGTAAATGAGCGATGGGATGTCCGCATCGACCTCCCTCACCAGGGTGACGATCTGTCGTGCCTTCTCGGGCTTCGATGCGCGCAACCGCCACGCCGCATGGGCGGCAAGGTCGGCGAGGATTCCGCGAGCCGACGAGCCATTCGGGTATCTCTCCCAGTGCTCTTCGATGAGGCGCACCAGAACATCGACCTCGTCCCGGGCAAGGAGGGCTGAGAGGTAGCCGATCAGGTACTGCTCGTTCTGCGGATCAAGCTCATACAGCCTCCGGCCATAGGTGAGTGCGTCCTGATGTTCGCCAATCTCGAGTGAAACGACAGCGAGGTTCTCGAGAGCCTCACGATCGTCCTCAGAAAGGTTGAGAGCCTCTTTGAAAAAATGGACAGCCTTTTCAGGCCGATCGTCGATGAGATAGTTTGAAGCGACATGCTTTGCCGCAGCCGCGTAAGCCAGTCTCCGTTCTTCTGGATCCGACCTCTTTGGTTTCCCATCCATCTTCAGGATCGTGATCCAATTCTCATTCGCCTCCGCATATTTTCCCAATTTCTGGTACAGGAGCGCCATGTTGTGGATGAGGGATGTGGTGCGTTGCCCGATTTCCCGAAGCCGTTCAAGCGCCGTCTCCAGTCTCCCCGCGTCGATCTCGCTGAGCGCGGCAGCGAACAGCAACTCGTCCATGACCCGATCGAGCTGGCCGGGATGGACGTGATGCTCCTCGAATATGCTCTTGAGGATCTCGATCTCGCGATACTCCCCCTCCTTGAGAAGCAGGAGAAGGTGGGAATCGAGCAGGCTGAGAAATGAAATTTCGTGGAAGGCGGGGGGATCGTTCGCAATGAGGTGACGTATTCTGACGTTCCTCCTCAGATGAACCGCGGCGAGGAGCATGAAGTACAGCGAGAGATTTTCACACCCTGGCTTGTCTCTGAGGCTGGCAAGGGAGGGGCCGGGATCCTCTCCTCTCATCAGCGCGAAATGCGCGTTCCTCACATTTCTCAAGGCGGCGGAGGAGGGCTCACTTACGTTGGGGTCTGAAAGCCCTTGCCAAAAGCTCAGAAGCTGTTTTGTCTCATAGGCGATATCCTTGGGCTCAAGCTTCGGCAGCGGTTTGTTTCTCTCGACCAGGTAGGAGAGAACGGCGGAATGGTATTCATCCCGCGCCTCCGTGAAATGGACAATACCTTCCTTCAGCCTTCCCTGCTTCGCTTGACAGATCCCCTTGCAAACGAGGTACCGCCTGGCGCTTTCCGGGTCCTTGGAGTAAGCCTCTCCCAGGACTGCCAGGGCCTTCTCGATATTTCCCTTTCGGTAGGCAGCGGATGCCCACCGGAAAAGAAGCTCTGCTTCGATTCGGGGGTCGCACTTCCTTCCCATCTTGCTCGCCCACATGCGGTAAAAGTTGAGCGCCTCCGCCCATTCTCCTGTTGCCCAGAGGGACTTGAACCTTTGAAGAATCTGAGTTTGCGACCCACTTTTCGTGGGGGAGACCATGCGATGGCTTCGTGACCGTGTCTTCTTGCCCATGGAACCTTGGAGGGATGGTAAGGAATCCTCGACGACCGGTCAAGAAATCAGTCGCACGAAATCGTGGCTTGGATCTTTGCTGATGATTGCGTGGGGCTTTGTTCGCCCCGAGCGAGGCAGGATTGGAGGCGGGTAGGTATGCGGGCGGCCGGCGCGCTGCCCATACGAAGATGCCTGTCTTTTTGCGGTTCTCTGGGCCTTCGAGCTGCGGGACCTGGGGAAAGCCTTTGTGCATCAGCAGCTCACTTCTGTTGATCTTCCCGGCAGTATCCCGTATGTGCCTGTACGCACTATCGACCGCCCATTGGAGGATCACCGTGGACTCGCCCTTGCGGACGAATGACTCGACGAACGACGGGAATTGTCGTTTCACTTCCACTGCGTATCCGGCAGCGCTCAGAATCCGCCTGTCGTCCTCCCATGTGGCGAGAAGGGCTTCCTGGGTGTCGTGGAAGAGATCGATATCAAGCGATATCCGCGGCGATGCTGCGGCCACGGTCAGAGCGGCTCCGCCAGCGAGATAGCTCTCCTGCCGCTCAATGCGTTGCGCGGCGAGGAGGGCTAGGATACCGTTTTGGAATTCCGTGAGAGCCATTCGCGAATTCGGCGGGCTTCAGCCCATGCCTGACGGTCGCCATGATCCTCGATCGAGGCAAGGACCCGGTCGATCTCGGCCGCGGACTCAGGCAGGTAGTCATGCCTCAAGAACCACAGGCACTGGAGACGGTTGGCTTCGATCAGGCGGTGCGCAGCCGAGAGAATGGAGGGGGGGGATCACCGCGCTGCCGGGGTTCATCCATGCGAGCGTAGGTCACCATCTCAGGGGAAGTCAAGCGACCGCTTCTCGTTCGCGGCAATCGAGCAGAGGATGCTCATTGCCATCAACGAATGAAAAAGGGGAGACGCGGGGCCCTTCAGGTCTGGCGTCAGAGGCTCAGCGGGCTCTTCGGTCTGGGGCTGAACGGATGAAGCGCTTTTCCGGGCAGAAGGATTGCCATCCTCAGTTGATAGGCGTTCTCAGAAGCCTTTCTCTGGGCTATGCCCCGTCACCGGGACAGTCGCACATGCCCCCCTGTCTCCCCATGTCCTGTCATTTCTCCTCGTCCCTGAAATCCACCTCGAGAGCAAATGACGCGGTTCGAAGCTTCCGGTTCAAACCCCGAAACTCCAGTCGCGCGCGGTCGAGATCCGCAGAACAGCCGCTATAGTCGAGATGGCTCTCCTGGACGATGTCCCTCCCCTCCTTGTAGATGACCCGCTGCCAGGCCGCGCTGGTCACCTGCGCGTGCAGCTCTCCGATCCTCGTGTTCAGGCTCTTTCGAAGGTCCAGCGCCTCGGCGAGGGAGAGGGCCCGGCCCTCAAGCTCAACGCTATTGCGGAAATTGGCTTCTTGGATGGCGGCGTTCAGCTTACGTCTCTTCTGCTCCAGAGAAGCGATATCCTCCCGTGTTTTCGTCGGATCGAATCCAGGGGCCGGTTTGGTGACGACGTCGTCCTCCCGAATGAGGAAACGTCCACGATTCTCCCGCTTCTCGGGCAGACATTCGGAGAGCGTCTTGATGCGAGCGTCGTACTCCGCTCTCAGCTCTAGCGCCTCGAAGAGCTTCAACTTTCTATTCTCCGCGGACATTTTCAACCACCTCCTACAACTATTACGAGTATGAATCTGCACAACTCAGAGTGTCAACCCGGGAGCGATTTCAAAAAGTAGGTAGACCACGCTCTCATCCTCAGGCGCGACGACGAACCAATCGCGGCAACCCGCGCTGACGTACTTTTCCGCGCTTTCGCGCTCGTTGTCTCGCGAAAAGGCTCCTTGGTTTGCAGCTATTCGAGGGAGTGCCTTTTCTGGCCTCGAACCACCAACATCGCGAATTCCCACCCTGTCAACCCTGTCACCGAATGCCCCATGACACAGCTGTGGCTACGAAGCCTATCGTCTCTCCTCTTCCCAGGCCGGCGGCAGAGCTTTCGCTGAAACCGAAGGCGGGCCCATTTTCCAACCCTGAGGGCGCGCTCTGAGCCGCACTACAGTTTGACGTACAGCTTTCTGCTGTCCATCACAGCGGCGGCGAGGATGCAGATTCCGAGCACGAGAATGCTCACCCCCCATGCGGGAGCGGCAGCAACCGCATCGCCCAGAAGCGCCAGCGCAATGACCCCCAGCACGGCGTGCAGCATGTAGAGCACCAGCGCATTTCGACCGAGGCTTCCGAGAACGGGCAGCTTCACGCCCCACAGTTCCCGCGTCAGGACGAGGAGCGCAAGAAGAGCGGAGGAGACACCCGCGGTGAAGAGGATGTAGCTCAGCGACAACAGGTGCTTGCTGAAGGGGAAGAAGGGAAGTGCCAGGAGCCCCGCCGCGCAAAGGACGCCCGCGAAGAGGGCCGTCCGGGACAGCCGCCGGCCCGATGAGGAATCCTTCACTAGCTCCCCGAGCGACGAAGCGGAGATTGCGAAGAAGGAAAGGCTGAACGTGCCCCATGGCCCCGCGATTCCCGTGTCATACCAGGCATTCACCAGGCCGCCCAGCCCGAAGGGCCGAAGGATCTCGACCGCGGCAAGAAGCAGCGCCGCTGCCCCGAGGCGCGGCCAGGGCGGAAGGAGGAGGAAGAAGAACGAGAACAGGCCGGTGGCGCCCAGCATCTGGAGGATCTCCCACCGCGTGGAATGATCCACGAGCAAGATCCCGATGGAGCCGAATGCGAAGAGCACCGTGGAGCGAATCAGGGCATGGAGGAACGTGCGGCCCAATCCCCTGTCACGCGTGCGCGTCCTGAACGAGAATGATGCGGAGAGCCCAAGCGAGAAAAGGAACGCGGGCACGACGAAGTCAGGAAGCGTGAGGCCCGTCTTTGGCGCGTGTTTGAACCATGCCGGGATGGCGCTGAATACGGCGGCGACGTTGACGGGGACCATGACGAGGATTGCCAGACCCCGCAGGTCATCGAGAGCTTCCCAGCGCTGCCGCGCGTCCCGCTTCGGTTCTATTGTTTGGGGTCCTCGATCGTGGTCACCGTGATGCCGCCGTTTTCCGGGAGCCGGGAGCTGACGTATGCGCCGTCGCTCTGCCGGTACCAGAAATCCGCGCCCCAGAACGGGGCAAGGGCCCCGGCAGGGGAAAAGTGAATCCTCAAGGTGTCCACCAGCGCGCCGCGGATCGTGATGCGTTCAATGCCCGCGCGCTTCACCTGCATCTTGTGCGCGGACAGATCGTCGGGGTTGACGACCCAGAACTCCTTCTGCGCGGAGCCTTCGGGAAGGAGATACTGGATCAGAGGGCCGAAGATCTGGTACCAGGGGGCGGGGTCCACCTTCACGTCCCGATCCACATTCCTGTTTTTCAGCGTTCCCGTGACGTGGATCACGTCTCCCCTGCGCTGGCCGTGCAGTGTGGTCCCCGCCTTTTGGTTCGACATCTGCCAGTCATAGGTGCCCGTTCCCGGACGCCAGCGTATCGCATCGTCCGCATCTCCGCCCGTCGAGCTGGCCTCCACGTCCCCGCCGGTCCTGGACACCCGGTACTCCACGGTCGAGATCTGCTGGCCGTGAGTTTCCGTGTAGCGCCGGGAGACATCCTCTGCGCTCAGCACCGACGTCGAGCAAAGGACAAGGAGAAACATTGTGACGCACGCGGCCCTGCCTGCCGGCATCTCAGAAATAGACCTCCGCGAAGATATGTTCCCGCGACACTCCCTGGTCTTTCAGGACTCCGTATACCTCGTAGATCATGTCGCTGTTTCCGCAGAGGTAGCAATAGGTGGAGGGGTCCACCGGCTTCTTCTTCAGAAGGGCGCTGAGCCGACCCGGAAAGGCTCCGCTTCCTGCCGGGCCCCTGCTCACGCACGGGACGTAGCGTTCGGGGTCGAACGCCTCGGTCTCACGGAAATCTTCCCTGGTTCGAACGCCGTGGAGGAGCCTATATTCCAGCCCGGGGATGCTCCGGGCGAAGCAGTGAAACGGTGAGACTCCCGTGCCCGTGGCGCAGAACAGGAATCGGGGGACTTCCCGTGTGCCTTCCACGAGGGTGAAGGCGCCGTGAGGGCCTTCGACTTCCACCCGGTCGTCGGGTCGGCATCGGCGAAGTGCCGGAGACACCAGGCCGTCGGGGATCTCCTTCACCAGTACCTCGAGGAAGTCATCGTGCGGCGAGGAGTAGATGCTGTATTCGCGCTGTTCCCTGCGGCCCACGGGGCCGATATTGATCCACTGTCCGGGAACGAATGACAGGTCTTCGCGGGTGAAACGCAGAACGAAAACCGTTGGGGAGAGATCCCGGCGGCCGAGAACGCGGTGAAGCCGCGCGGCGCGGTACGGCCGCCGCCGCCCCACCGGGGGGCTGGGCAGCGGTGTCTCGATCACCCCGGGGCCGCCGATCCCCGCAGCGCCCTGATGCGCTCGAAGTTCTGCCGGAAGTTTTCATACTGCTCGCCGGCATGGTAGGAGGAGCGGACCATGGGGCCTGCCTCGCAGTGCAGGAAGCCCTTCTGCAGTGCCGCCTCCCGCAGCGCGGCGAACTCTTCGGGGGTCCAGTACTTCTGCACGGGAATGTTTGTGCGCGTGGGTTGAAGGTACTGCCCGAGGTTCACGATGTCCGCGTCAGCGGCCCGCAGGTCGTCGAAAGTCTCCAGCACTTCCTCCCGGGTTTCCCCGAGGCCGAGCATGATGCTGGACTTCACCACGGCGGCGGGGTCCAGCTCCCTGGCGATGCGCAGGAACTCTATGGACCGATCGTAGCTGGACCGGGATCTCACGCGGGGAGTCAGCCTCCTCACGGTCTCCACGTTGTGGCTCACGATGTCGGGAGCGCTCGCCACGACCACCCCGATGGCCTCCCGCGAGCCCGTGAAATCCGAGGTGAGCACCTCCACCGAGCAGCCCGGAGCGCGCGCCCGGATGGCGCGGACGGTCGCTGCCATGACCGAGGCGCCGCCGTCCGGAAGGTCATCGCGGTTGACCATTGTGACGTGGGCATGCTTCAGCCCCATCTTCATCACCGAGGCGGCCACGCGCATCGGCTCCAGCAGGTCCACCGCGAGGGGCAGTCCCGTGCCGACGGCGCAGAAACGACAGCGCCGGGTGCACACGTCTCCGAGGATCATGAAGCTCGCCGTGCCGTGTGTTCCCCAGCACTCGTGCAGATTCGGGCATCGGGCCTCTTCGCAGACGGTGTGAAGACCCTCGGTGCGCACCAGGCGCTTGATGCCGACGTAGCTCTCGGACGTGTTGAGCCTTATCTTGAACCACGGCGGCTTGCGCGCTGTGCCGGGAGCGTCTGACACGCCTTGTCCTCCCTACCTTTTCTTTCCGTCCTGCTGGAACTGCTGGACGCTGATGCCCGCCGCGACGCTCCGCGCGAGCCGTCGAAACGCCACCGCCGGCGCGAAACCATCCGCAATGGTGACCGGCGGGACCCCCTCGTCTCCCATGCGCGAGACGCGCGGGTCCAGCGGGATCCTGCCGAGGAACGGCACGCCCATCTCGGCTGCGGCGCGCTCGCCGCCGCCTGATCCGAAGACTTCTCCGCTCATGTTCTCCACGATGCCCAGCACCGGCACGTTGAGCTTCTGGAATGCCGACACCCCCCGGCGGGCATCGCTCACGGATAGCTGCTGGGGCGTGGTGACCACCACGCCGCCGGTGAGCGGCACCAGCTGCGCCACGCTGAGCTGCGCATCCCCGGTGCCGGGAGGAAGGTCAACCACGAGGTAGTCCAGCTCCCCCCATGCCACGTCGGAGAGGAGCTGACGCAGGGCGCCGTGGATCATCGGACCGCGCCATACAAGGGCATCTTCCGCACCGATGAGAAATCCCATGCTCATCAGGCGGACCCCGTGCGCGACCGCCGGCACAAGCGTCTCTCCCTTCGGAGGGGGAAGCTCGTTGACACCCATCAGCGTAGGGATGTTCGGCCCGTAGATATCCGCGTCCAGCAGACCCACGGAGGCTCCGGACTGGGCGAGTGCCACGGCGAGATTCACGGCCACGGTGGATTTTCCAACGCCCCCCTTGCCGCTTCCTACGGCCACGATCGTCTTGATGGGGAGCTTGATCTTCTCTTCGATTCTTTTGTCCGCGCGGACGCGCGCGTCGAAGGAGATGTCGACCCTGCCGACGCCGGGCACGAGTTTCCGCACCGCCTGCTCGCTTTCCTCCCGGATCTGGTCCTTGAGAGGGCAGGCAGGGGTGGTGAGCGTCACGGTGAAGCTGACGTCGGTCCCGCGGACCTTGATATCGCGGACGAAGTCCAGCGTGATCAGGTCGCGGTGAAGCTCGGGTTCCTGGACCGTGCGAAGCGCGTCCCGAACCTGCTCCGCCGAAATAGGTGCCTGGCTCATCGTGTCAATAGTACTGAATTCGCCGTGAGCGTGGAAACCCGGGTCGGCGCTCGAATCCGCGGAGTACCGCGGCGCCCTTGACCCGAACCGCGTGCGTGCGGATCTTGATGTACGGCGGTCGCGTGCGCACCAGAGAACATTTTCACCGCGCAGCCCCCCGGCGGGCGCTGCTGCTCGCATTCCTGCTGCTCCTCCCCGCGGCCCTCTGGGCGCAGACCTTCGGGAGGAACAAGGTCTCATACAGGATCATCGATTTTTCCGTCCTGACAACCGACCATTTCCAGATCTATCACTATCCGAGGGAGGCTCCGCCGGTTCTGGACGCGGCGCACCTCCTGGAGAGATGGTACGCGCGGCATGCAGACCTGCTGGGGTTCGGCCTCGAAGGGCCGCAGAAGGTGATCCTGTACAACAGCTTCACCGACTTCCAGCAGGCCAACGCCGTGCCGGGCCTGATCTCCGCCGGCGAGGGCGGGGTTACGGAGAGCCTGGGGGGACGCATCCTCATCCCCCTCACCGGCGTTCCCTCGGACGACGATCACGTGCTGGGCCACGAGCTGGTGCACGCATTCCAGTTCCAATACATAAAGGCTGCCGGTAACCTTGCGCCCGTTTCGCGCTCCCTGCCGACCTGGTTCATCGAGGGCATGGCGGAATACCTCTCGCTGGGCCCGGACGATCCGCTCACCGCGATGTGGATGCGCGATGCTCTGCTCAACGGGGACGTGCCGAGCACCGACGAGATGGCGGACCGGCCGGACCGCTACTTTCCCTACCGGTTCGGCGAGGCGCTCTGGGCCTTCATCGACCGGCGCTGGGGCCATGCCGGTCTGAGGGATTTCTTCAATGAGGCGACCCAGCACGGGGTGCAGTCCGCGGTGATCACGTCGCTGCACATCATGAAGCCTGCGGATTTCACGGCCCAGTGGAACGAGGACCTGATGACGGTCCACGGTCCCACCCTCGCGGGCCGGACGTTTCCCGGGGACGTGGGGCGGACGCTCCCTGCGTTCGGCCGCCGCACGAATCTCGGCCCCGCGCTGAGCCCCGACGGTCGTTTCCTTGCGGTGTTTTCGCAGGCCGACCCCTTCAGCTTCAGCCTCACCCTGGTGGACTCGGCTTCGGGCCGCGCGCTGCGTACGCTCGGCAGCACGGGTGCCGACGAGCACTTCGACTCGATCCATTTCATCGACGCCACAGGAGCATGGTCGCCGGACTCCCGTCGTTTTGCCTTCCCCGTCCAGCGTGACGGCAAGGACGGGATTGCGATCGCCGAGATCCCCGGGGGGCGAATCGAGCGGGTGATCGCGCTGCCGAACATCAGCGACGTATCGGGGATCGCATGGTCGCCCCGGGACGACAAGCTTGCACTCGCGGGAATCGTGGACGCGGTGAGCGGCCTCTGGCTCCTCGACCTGGCAACGGGAGGCGTGAAGCGCCTCACCCAGGGACGCGCGGCATTCATGCAGCCGACGTGGTCGCCTGACGGGACGACACTGGCCTTCGTCACGGACTACGGCTCCCGGACCAACCGGACGGCGCTCGTCTACGGCTCCATGAACATCGGGCTCATGGACGTGCAGACCGGCGGCATCAGGATCCTGTCCGTCCGCGATGGCGCCGTGCACGTCGATCCGCAGTACTCCCCGGACGGGAGGAGCATCTATTTCGTCGCGGATCCCGATGGAGTGCCGGACGTGTACCGCTACAGCATGGACACGGGCAGGTTCTACCGGATCACGCGCGTGGCCACGGGGGTCAGCGGGCTCACGCGCCTGTCTCCGTGCCTGTCGGCGTCCAGCGGCACCGGGGAGCTGGCGTTCACCGTGTTCAACAGGAGAGACTACGAGATTCACGTGCTGCTCCCGCCGGAAGCCCTGGGCATCGAGGCGTCCTTCGAGGGGGCGATCTCCCTGCCTTCCTCCATCGCAGAGCCGGAGCTTGTCACTCCTGGCCCTGCAGGGCCCGTCGTCGCATACCGACCGACGTTCTCGCTTCTCTCCGCGAGCGCGGCGAACGTGGGCGTCACCCTCGACCAGTTCGGCGCGGCGCTGGGCGGCTCGGCGGAGCTCATATTCCAGGACGTCGTCGGCGATCACCTCATCGACGCGGCGGCCCAGGTCAGCGGCACCGTCGACACCCTCGGCGGACAGGTCTTCTACCTGAACACGCGCCGCCGGATCGCTTGGGGCATCGGCGCGGCGCACCTCCCGCAGACCGTGTATTCACTGCTCCCGTCGTCGCAGTTCACCCTCAGCGGGGCGGACACGGGGATCCTCCAGGAGATTCAATTCACCGAGCTGGCCGAGGTGCAGGCAGCCTACCCGTTCAGCGCCAACCGGAGGCTCGAAGCCGACCTCTCCTACGCCCACATCTGGTGGGAGCAGACTTCGCCCGTCTACTATTTTGCCGGCGGGGTGCCGATCGGGCAGGACCTGGTGACTCTGGCAGTGCCCGCCCCGTTGGACCTCGTGCACGTGGCGATGGCCTATATCGGGGATTATTCCTTTTTTGGTTTCACCGAGCCGTTGAAAGGCTACCGCTACAGGTTCGATCTCGGCGGGGACGGGGGATCGCTCTTTTTCCTCACGCTCGCCGTCGATGTCCGTGCCTACCTTTTCCTGAAGCCCCTGGGGCTGGCCGTCCGCGCCCTGCAGGTCGGACGCTACCTCGGCGATGCGGACAACCCGGTGCTCGCCGATTTCTACTTGGGGGATCCGGGGCTGGTGCGGGGCTACGAATATTACTCGATGATCTCTCACGAGGGGGCGGGCGGTGCGAACGTGCCCCAGATCGATCGGCTTTTCGGTTCCCGAATAGCGGTCCTCAAAGCCGAGCTTCGTCTGCCGCTCCTGGGCAACGGTGATGTCGGCCTCATCGACTTCCCGTTTCTTCCGACAACCCTTGTGGGCTTCTTCGATGCCGGGGCGGCATGGACGGGGAGCACCCTGCCGCAGCTCACCTGGTCGACTGACCCTTCCGCCCGGATCCCTGTGTTCAGCACCGGCGGGGCTGTCCGGTTCAACCTCTTCGGCGCCGCAGTGCTGGAGATCTACCTCGCCTGGCCGTTCCAGAGGCCGGGCATCAGCGGGTCGTGGGGATTCCTGGTCGAAGCGGGTTGGTAGACCAACCTACGGGCTGGTACGCAGCAGCGTTATCCCGCGTAGTGCTTCATGTACTGAACGCGCTCGTACACACCGGGGTTCACGCTTTCCGCCTGGCTGAGGGCGCCGCGGAAATCTGCAATCGCTTTGAAGCCGTGTCGATCCATCCAGGAGGACAGCTCCCTCAGCATGGCCCCTGCGGTGCCGGCCCCGTTCCTGTAGAATGTTGAGGCCGCCTGGACCGCCTTCGCGCCCGCGAGCAGCATTTTGATGAGGCCGGCTCCGTCATGCACGCCCGTGGACCCGGCCAGGTCGCACCCGATCCTGCGGGACATGAGCGCCACCCAGCGCAGCGGCCCGGCAAGCTCTGCAGGGGTGCTGAAGCTGCCGGACCCGGTCACCGAGATCTTCTCAATGTCGAAATCGATCGAGTAGAACCTGTTGAACAGCACCAGGGCCGCGATGCCCGTCTTCGAGAGACGGCCGATCATCTGCGCGAGGGTGGAGAAGGAGGAGCTGATCTTCAGGGCCACGGGGATCCGTACCTGCTTCAGCACGCGCTCCACGATCTGCAGGTAGTCCTTCTCCCGCTCGTCGCTGGAGCGCGTGATGTCGGAGGGAAGGAAGAACATGTTCAGCTCCAGGCCGTCCGCGCCGGCCGCCTCGATGTCCTTTGCGAACGACGCCCACTCATGGGAGTACGTACAGTTCACGCTCGCGATGACGGGGATGGAGACGGCGGCCTTGGCCTCGCGGATGAAATCCACGTACTGCGAGACGTGGGCGCCCCGCAGCTCGTAGTCGTAGTAGTCGTACGATTCCAGGCTCATGCCCTTGCGTGCCGCCTCGGAGAGGGCATCGTCGTACTGGGCGGCGATCTCCTCTTCGAAGATGGACTTGAGCACTACCGCCGCAACTCCGCCCTCCTGCAGGTCCAGGAGACCCGCCCTGGTGCCCGTCAGGCCCGAGCTGCCCGCGATGAGCGGATTCTTCAGTCGCAGCCCCATGTAGGTGGTAGTGAGATCAGGCATCGTATTCCCCCGTGCTGACGTGAATCATGTCTTCAAGTATCTGCACCGCGCTGCGGATGAACCCGTTGCACCGCGTGGCAAAAAGGTTCTGCTCGCGCGCCGCTGCCATCCCGCCGGCGGTCTGCAGATCGACACCCAGCAGTCCCGTGCACGAGAGCTCGCCGTGGCGCCCGCGGAACCGGCCGGAAAACTCCTGCATGCGCGCATAGGCGGAATCCTTTGCAGCCTTGTCCTCCGGGCGCCGCATGTCGGCATGCAGCCCCAGCACCATGCACGCACCCGAGACCGCGCCGCAGACTCCCCCCGTTCGCCCCATACCGGCCCCGAAAGCGGTTGCGATGCGAAGCGCATCCTCATCGCCCATCCCGAGCTCCGGGGCGAAGACCCCCAGCACCGCCTGCGCGCAGTTGCATCCCTTCCCGTGCAGCTCGACGGCCGCCTCTTCTCTTGCCATGCCGGATCACGCCCCCTTCTCTTCGAAGACCCCGAGCTCCCTGTTCTTGCGCACCCTGTCCCAGTCGAAGACCCGCCCGTTCATGGCGATGTACACCCCGTGCGGGAGCACCTGGACCGCGGTGACGGCGCAGCCGAGGTTGAACACGGCATCCGAGTTGTTGAAGATGTAGGGCACCATCGCGCCGGTGAGCACGATGGTCTTCGCGAGCCCGGCCTCCCCGAGCACCGTGGCCGTCTCCACCATCGTGTCCGTGCCGTGCGTGATCACGATTTTCTCCTCGGCGGCGCGCCGGCAGGACTCCAGGACGCGCAAGCGGTTTGAGGTGTGCATGTTGAGGCTGTCGATGAGCTGGTTCAGCTCCAGCTCGATGGGGACCGCGCAGCGCACGAACTTCAGGATTTCCGGGAGGTGCGAGTCCTTGAACGTGAGGCTGCCCCGGATCTCGTCGTAGTGCTTGTCGAACGTGCCGCCGGTGATGATAATGCGGATGGACACGGTTCCTCATCCTGGGGCATCGCCGCCGTTTTTTCAACCCGCCGGAGCCGGGTCCGTGCCAACGTGCAGTAGCGCCGCTCCAGCTCGATCCCGATCCCCCGGCGGCCGGTTTCCGCGGCGGCGACGAGGGTCGTGCCGCTGCCCATGAAGGGATCCAGCACGGTGTCCCCGACGAAGCTGAACAGCTTGATGCAGCGTCGCGGCAGCTCCACGGGGAACGGCGCGGGATGGCCGGCGCGTTTCCTGCTTTCCCCGTTGAATGTCCACAGTCCGTTGGTCCAGTCCATGAACTCCTGGCGCGTGATGTTCGAATGACCGCTGCCCGATGAGCGTTTCCATTTCATGCGATACAGAACGACGATGAGCTCCACCGGGGCGATGACGTACGGGGCCGATGCGCTCATCCACGAGCCCCACGCGGTGCGCCGGGAGATGTTGCCCTCGTTCCAGACGATCGTGGAGTGATAGCGGAAGCCGACGCTTTTTGCAATGCCCGTGAGGTCGGCGCCAACGCTCTGCTGGCCGTCCTTGTTTTTGTCCAGGGGGATGTTCAGGCACAGCCGCCCGTCATCCCGCAGCCATTCGAAGCACCGGGCCAGCCAGCGGCGGCTGAAATCGAGGTAGCTCGAATAGCTCTGCGCGTCATCGTGCCTGCCGTAGTCGATGTCGACGTTGTACGGCGGAGAGGTCACGATGAGGTCCACGCTGCCGGGCTCCATGGAGCGCGTGAAGAGCACGTTGCCCTGGATGATCGTGAGATTCTCCGCCTGGAAGAAGGGCCGGGCCGGCACGCGCGGCCTACCCGTCCCCGGGAACGGTGAACACGGGACCGTCCATGCACACCAGCCGCGCATCGTGCTCGCAGGAGCCGCAGATGCCCACCCCGCAGCGCATGTAGGCCTCGTGGGAGAGCTCGCCGGCCACATGGGCCTCCCGGCAATGCGCTTCGAGCGCCGCGAGCATCAGTTCGGGTCCGCATGCATACAGACGGTCGAACCGGCCTGATCCGAGAAGCGGGGCCACCACCTCCGTCACCCGCCCGTGAGTTCCTGCCGAACCGTCCTCCGTTGCGGCATGGACCGGCAGGCCCAGGCCACCGAACCGGTCCATGAACAGGAGGTCCGCTGAGGTCTTTGCTCCCAGGGCGGCCTCGACATGTGCGCGGACCTCACGCAGCTCACGGGCAAGGAAGTACAGGGGGGCAGCGCCGTAGCCGCCGCCCACCAGCAGCGCCCGGCCGGGGCCCACGGACCAGCCCGTGCCAAAGGGGCCGCGGACCCAGAGCGCGTCGCCCTTCTCCAAGGCGTGTACGGCGTCACTGAAGGGGCCGACCCGTGACACGGTGAACATCAGCGGATCGGGACCGGCAATGCTGAAGGGCTTCTCATCAACGCCGGGGAGCCAGAGCATGCAGAACTGGCCGGGCCGGGCATCGAGTGAGTGGTCGAGGACAAGCGTGATTGTCTTCTGGTTCTCCTGGATCCTGTCGGCGACGCGCGCCACCCTCGGAACGTCGTCACGCACGTGTCTTCTCCCACCCGGGGACCGGTGGCGGATTGGTGGTGACTCGGCCGGTTCCCGCGCCGCGGTGCGTGCGGCCCCGGATGTCATCCAGGGAGCGGTACTCCCGTTCCGCCAGCCAGTGCTTCAGCTCGTCGAGGATGAGTGAGAAGGCATTCTCTCCACGGGTGACGATCGCAGAGCCGACGCCGACACACGCGGCCCCCGCAGAGATCATCTCCACAACATCCGTTCCGCTCAGCACACCTCCGGTCCCGATGACGGGAAGGGTCACGCCGGCAGAGATTTCGTGCACGCAGCGCAGGGCGATCGGCTTCAGCGCGGCACCGGATATTCCCCCGGTTCCGTTCGCAAGGACCGGCGCGCCGGACTCCGCGTCCACGAGCATGCCCGGCATCGTGTTGATGGCCGTGATGCCGTCCGCGCCAGCCGCCGCGACGGCCCGCGCGATGGCCGCGATGTCCGCCACGTTCGGTGAGAGCTTCACGATGCACGGGATGGACGTGGATGCCTTCACCTGCCGGGTGACCGCCGCGGCGGCCTCCGCGGAGGAGGCGAACATCTCCCCGTGGCTGGATTCCGTGTTCGGGCAGGAGATGTTTACCTCGATCAGGGCAGGGCCCGCGTCGCTCACGATGGCCGCAACCCGTCCGAACTCCTCCACCGTGTCCGCCGCGATGCTGGCGATCAGCGGCACTCCGAGCGGCGCGAGCCTCCGGGCGGCATCGCGGAGCAGCTCGACTTCCTCCGCTGCTCCCGGGTTCGGCAGGCCCATCGCATTGATCAGCCCATGGCCCCAGTCGATGGCCGTTGGATTGCGGTGGCCGCGCCGCGGCGAGGGCGTGCAGGTTTTTGCGGTCACCGCGCCCGCCCCGGTTCGGGCGGCGCGCTCCAGGAGCGTCGGCGAGGTGCCCCAGATGCCGGAGGCCAGGACGAGCGGTGTGGACAGCCGCACCCCGGCGATCCGACAGGAAAGGTCAGGCGGTCCCGAGGGCCGCATGGACGTCCGCGCGTACGGCCTCGCTGATGCGGCCGTGCCTGACCAGGCAGTCGAGGATCTGGCTGAGGGTGAGAGCTGGGTGCAGCGCGAGGCCGTGCTGGGCCAGCTCCGCCGCCCCGCCCTGCTCCCTGTCGACGAGCACCACCACGTCCTTCACCTTCAAGCCCGCGTCGAGGAGCGGTGTGAGAGCTTCGATCTTGCTGCCGCCGGTGGTGATGAGGTCATCCAGGACGACCGCCGTCTCGCCCGGCGCAAAGACGCCTTCGATCAGCTTCTTCGTTCCGTAGTCCTTCACCTCCCGGCGCGGGTAGAGCATCGGCTTCCCGGTGGACAATGCAACCGCCTGGCCGATGGGAAGGCCGCCGTAGGGAATCGCGGCAATCCTGTCGCAGTGAAGGCCGCTCACGATGCCGCCCAACGCCCGGGCAACAGCGGCCATCAGGCCGGGATCGCTCACGAGGAGCCTCAGATCGATGTAGAGGGGAGATTTTTTGCCGGACTTCAGGGTAAAATCTCCGAAACGGATGGCGCCCAGCGCGTGCAGGCCGAGTGCGATCTCGTCGAGAAGAGCTGTCAGAGCCGGCGCGTGCGGAGTGCCGCTGCGCCGGGCAGCGTTGATGAGGTCCCGGTACTCCCGCGCGGCGGCACGCGGGTCCTTGGCCTGACAGACCGCTCGGGAGACGTTCACCAGCACTCCGCCGTTCTCCGCGTCCAGGCCGGCCGCGAGGCTCGCCTCGAGGTCTCCTCCCTGCGCGCCGACTCCGGGGAGGAGTATCCACATGTCGGGAACAAGGGAGCGCACCCGGGCAAGCGTCTCGGGGTAGGTGGCGCCGACCACCAGCCCGATGTTGCCGCGCGAGTTCCACCCGCGCGCCTTCTCCGCCAGCAGCTCGAACAGCGGGCGTCCCCCGATCACCTGCTCCTGCAGATCACGGGCGCCGGGGTTGGAGGTGTGACACAGGATGAATAGTCCCTTGTCCGAGCGGCAGGCGAAGCTTTCGACGCTGTCCCCGCCGAGCAGCGGGTTCACCGTGACCGCGTCCGCCTCGAGAACATCGAAGCAGGCTTTGGCGTAGGCATCAGCCGTGGAGGATATGTCACCACGCTTGGCGTCCAGTATCACCAGCCGGCCTGCGGCATGAACATGGGAGATGAGCCGTGAGAGGACGCTCCACCCCTCGAGCCCTCGGGCCTCGAAGAATGCGCTGTTGGGCTTGTACGCGCAGGCAAAGGGCGCCGTGGCATCGATGACCGCTTTCATCCGCGGGAGGACTTCCGGTGTCGGGATATCGAGGGCAGGATCCAGGCCGACGCAGAGGAGGGAATCAGAGCGACGGGATTCTTTTGCCAGGGAGGAGAAGAAGGAGGCGGTCGCCATTTCGTTCAACAGGGTACGGGAAGCCGGCCCGTCATGACAAGGCTCAGAGCACGAGACTTTCCAGCTGGTCGATGTAGCTGCTCATCACGGCGAACGCCTCCTCAACCGGCTCAGGCCTCGCGAGGTCGACTCCCGCGCCGCGAAGGGCATCGATCGGGTACACCGACGAGCCCGAGGAGAGGAAGCGGATATAGTCTGCCACCACCCCCTCGTCGCCCCTCAGGATGCGCCTCGCGATGGCCTGAGCGCCGGCAATGCCGGTTTCGTACTGAAAGGCGTAATAGTCTTCGAAGAGGTGCGGGAAGGCCGCCCAGAGCATCCCCTCGCGGTCCTTCTCAATCCTGACCGCTTTTCCATAGCCTTCCCGGAGGAGCTCCATCATCACGTCGGTCATCGTGTCCGCGGTGAGCGCTTCTCCGCGCTCGACCCTCTGGTGTGTCTCCAGCTCGAAGCGCGCAAGTGTCGGCATGAGGAAGAGATAACGGAAGAAGTTCGCCATCGCCTCTTCGAGCACCGCGATCTTCACATCCCTCCCGGCTTCGGGCCGAAGAAGGGAGGCGCGGACCAGCGCCTGATGGACGTTTGAGGCGACCTCCGCGATGAAGGTGGAGTAGGGCGAGTATACGAAGGGCTGGCTCTTCCATGTGAGAAGCGAGTGCATGGAATGTCCGAGCTCGTGAGCGAGAACGCTCACGCTGGTGATGTCTCCGGTGAAGCTCATCATGATATACGGCAGGGTGCCGAGAGCTCCCCAGGAGAAAGCCCCTTCGCGCTTGCCCTTGCTGGGCAGGACGTCTACCCAGCGCTCCTTCAGGCAGCCCGAGCGGACCGCGGCCACGTATTCCTCTCCCATGGGGGAGAGACCTTCGCAGATCATGTCGACCGCCCGCTCATAGGGGATCCGCGGGCGGGTCATCGCAAGGGGCGCCCACATGTCGGAGTGGCAGAGCGTGCCCAGGTGAAGTGCGCGGCGGCGGACCTCGAAGTACCTCTGCCACAGGGGAATGCGCGCGCGAAACACTCCGATGGCGTTGTGGAACACCTGGACGGGAACGTTGTCCGCGAAAAGCGCCGCCTCCAGCGTGGAAGTGAACCTGCGGGCCCTGCACTTGAACACGTTCTGCTTGATGGAACCGGTGATCGCCGCGGCGAGCGTGTTCCTGTATTCCGCGTGCACGCCCGTGTAGCCTTTCCAGGCGCTGCTCCTTGCCTGCCGGTCCTGACTCTCGAGGATGGCCGGCAGCGTTCCCTGCGTCACCGGGATCTTCGCGCCCCGGGAGCTGCGTGCCGGGGGAAACCGGAAGTCCGCGTTGGTGAGCATGCTGGAAGTGTTGGAAGGTCCCGAGAAGGGATCGGAGAGCATCCCAATGACCTCCTCGACTTCCGATGAGCGGACATGAGCCTGCTTGCGGAAAAGGTTGTCGAAATAGTGACGGTAGCGTGAAAGGCGCGGTTCCCGCGCCGTCCAGCTATCCAGCGTCCCGCGGCCGATCCCGATGAGCTCGGGATCCACGAAGGAAATGGAGGCGCTCACCCGGCCCAAGGCGCCTTGGGCGCGGTCGTTCATTGCCGCTGCCTTCTGGTCGGTGGTGTCCACGCTGTAGGAGAAGCCGGCGTAGACCAGGGCACGCTGCATGCGCGCGGCGAGGTCCTCCACATGCAGGAGCCCGTCCGCCAGCGCCGCGGGTGATGCGGCGAGCCTTCCCCTGAGCGACTCCACCTTCGGGATCGCCGCGAGGATCGCCTTCAGCTCGGTTGCCCACGCTTTCTCGGAAACGAAAAGGCGCTCCGCGTTCCATGTGTACTTCTTCGGGAGTGCTTTTCTCGGAGGTACTGCTTTTGCCATGGCTTTTCACAGTAGCATCATTTTACAAAAAGAGAATACTCCATATACAAGACCACGCACGGGCAGGCACCGTAGGCTGGCACACGGAGGTGAAACGCGCATGCTCGATCCGAAGACGATGAAGGACTGGGAGATCGCCGAGGCGGCGGAAGCCGGCATGAAGCCGGTGGCGCAGCTCGCCAAGGAGCTGGGACTGGAGGACCGGGAGCTGCTGCCCTACGGCCACTACGTGGCCAAGCTGGACTACATGAGCATCCTCAACAGGCTGAAGTCCCGACCCGACGGGAAGTACGTCGAGGTCACCGCCATCACCCCGACGCCGCTGGGCGAGGGCAAGTCCACCACGACCATGGGCCTCGTCGAGGGCCTGGGGAAGATCGGAAAGACGGTGATCGGGGCCATCCGCCAGCCCTCCGGGGGGCCGACCTTCAATATCAAGGGCTCCGCCGCGGGCGGCGGTCTTGCCCAGTGCATTCCCCTCACCGATTTCTCCCTGGGGCTCACCGGTGACATCGATGCCATCACCAACGCGCACAACCTCTCCATGGTGGCGCTGACCGCCCGGCTTCAGCACGAGTTCAACTACGGGGATGCGGGCCTTGCGAAGCGCGGCCTGACCCGTCTGGACATCGACCCGCGCAACGTGGCGCAGGGCTGGTGCATCGACTTCTGCGCGCAGGGGCTGCGGGAGATCATCATCGGGCTGGGCTCCGACATGGACGGGTTCATGATGAAAAGCGGGTTCCAGATCACCGTCTCCTCGGAGATCATGGCCATCCTCGCCGTCGCATCCGATTTGAAGGACATGCGCGAGCGCATGGGCCGCATCGTGGTGGCGCACAGCAGGGCGGGAAAGCCCATCACCACGCACGACCTGGGCTGCGATGGGGCGATGACGGCGCTCATGGCCAAGGCCATCAATCCGAACCTCCTGCAGACCCTCGAAGGCCAGCCGGTGCTGGTGCATGCGGGGCCCTTCGCGAACATCGCCATCGGCCAGTCATCGATCATCGCCGACCGGGTGGCGCTGAAGCTTGCCGACTACCACGTCACGGAGAGCGGGTTTGGCGCGGACGTCGGGTTCGAGAAGTTCTGGAACCTGAAGTGTCGGTTCAGCGGGCTGACCCCGCACTGCTCGGTGCTGGTGTGCACGGTGCGCGCGCTGAAGATGCACGGCGGGGGCCCGCGGGTGGCCCCGGGCAAGGCGCTGGACAAGGCGTACACCGAGAAGAACGTGCCGCTGGTGGAGAAGGGCGCGGAGAACCTGGTGGCGCACATCGAGACGATCAAGCTCTCGGGCATCGAGCCGGTGGTGTGCATCAACCACTTCGCTACGGACACCGAGGAGGAGATCGCGGTCGTAAAGAGGACCGCGGAGAAAGCCGGGGCGCGCGTTGCCGTCTCGAAGCACTGGGAGAAGGGCGGAGAGGGCGCGCGGGAGCTGGCCGAGGCCGTGATGGAGGCCTGCAACCAGAAGTCGAAGTTCAAGTTCCTCTACGAGCTTTCCACCCCGCTCTCAGAGCGGATCAGGCTGATCGCCACGAAGGTCTATGGCGCCGACGGGGTGTCCTACACGCCGGTTGCGCAGGAGAAGCTGAAGGCAATCGAGGCGGACGGGGAGCTTTCGAAGCTGGGCACCTGCATGGTGAAGACGCACCTGTCCCTCTCCCACGACCCGACCATCAAGGGCCGGCCGAAGGGCTGGACCCTTCCCATCAGGGACATACTGTCCTACCGGGGCGCGGGGTTCATCGTGCCCGTTGCGGGAGACATCAAGCTGATGCCCGGCACCGCCTCGGAGCCCGCGTTCCGCAACATCGACGTGGACGTGAGCACGGGCAAGGTGAAGGGGTTGTTCTAAAGAGCTCGGCAGCCCCAGAAGCCGAATCATTGACTTGACTCTGCATGCAGACAGTGAATACACTGCATGCATGGCAAGAAGGCATGTCGAGCAGTTTACAATCCGCGGCGTGCCGGAAAGAGTTGGAGCGCAACTGCGCAAGCTTGCCCAACAGGAAGGGAAGAGCATCAACGCTGTTGCGGTTGAAGCCCTGGCACGGGGGGTCGGCCTGACGGAGGAAAAGCCGATCTACACGGATCTCGATGATCTGGCGGGAACGTGGGTGGCAGACCCCGGATTCGATCGCGCAGTCGCAGAGATGGACAAGGTCGACGAGGAGCTCTGGAAGTGAGGATCGTCGTGGATACCAACAGGTACCGCGACTTCTGCGAGGGGGTGCCCGAGGCGGTCGAGCGCTTTCGGAGCGCCGCACAGATCATGGTTCCCTTCGTGACGCTCGCGGAATTACGCGCCGGATTCCTCGCCGGCACGGAGGCGGGCAGCAACGTGCGAGTCCTGGCGGTGTTCCTCATCCGTCCGCGCGTGCGGATCCTCTGGCCCGATGAGGACACGACCCACCACTACGCACGCATATGGATGCAGCTTCGCCGGCAGGGCACCCCCATCCCCACGAACGATCTGTGGATTGCCGCGCTGGCAGTGCAGCATAACCTCGCCCTGTACAGCCGCGACGCGCACTTCAATCACCTCGCTCAGCTCGTTCGGGCATAGGGAGCGGCGGAGCAGCTCCGGTTCTTGACACCCCTGGTGACGCCCGCTAACCTGAATGCGGTTCAATGAATATGCGCAAGTCTTTCGCGTTTGTGCTCCTTTCAATCCTGCTTGCCGGCTGCACGACCCTTCCTCCCTGGAAACCCGTTCCGACGGGGCAGTCGGTGGTCTACGGCCAGATCCAGGACAGCAGGCGGGCGATCGGGTTTGTCGCCTTCGCCAACGATCCAGGGATCGTCGCGATCACGGTGGAGAACCTCTTCGCCGTGTTCACCCCGCGCTACGGGATGATCGCCGACCAGCCCGCACGCGCTTCCCTGCTGGGGGCAATCGCGAAATACCAGGAGTGGTCGAAGCTCGCGGAAGACAACCGCGTGGAGATCACCCGGGAGATCAGCACCGTCAGCCTCCCGCAGATGTTCCGCCGGGGAGAGGGGTGGGAGGCCGAGGGCACGCGCCAGGTGACGTTCATCTTCAATTCGCGCCTTGGCCAGACCGACGAGCCGCGCATCACGCTGGTCATGAGGACGAGCTCCTTCTTCTACGGCGTCGACCAGGTAGTGCTGAATGACCAGCAGGCGGCGGATTTCGGCAGGTACCTCGAAGACGAAGAGGCCGACGCCGGCTACCGGCAGGCGAAGAAGAAGCAGGACACGCTGGACATGTTCAAGTAAGTCTTCGTACCTTGTATGTGGCGGCGGGCGCACCCCGCGGCCGGATCCTCACTTGATTACACACCGAACACGCGGAAACAACCTGGCCGGACCCTACGTGCGCCGGTACCTGTGGCCTTTCCTGGCCGCGGTCGCCTGCCTCTCCGTGGAGTCCGTGTGCGACCTCCTCCAGCCCACCATTATGGCCCGGATCGTGGACAGCGGCGTGGCCGCCCGGGACCTCGCGATCGTCATCCGCTACGGCCTGCAAATGCTCGCAGTCGCCGCTCTTGGGGCCGCGGGGGCCACGGGCCGGAACTTCATCGCCAGCATCGTCTCCTACCGGTTCGGCGCGCGGCTCCGCGCGGATCTGTTCCACCGCGTGACCTCCTTCTCCTTCGTGGAGATGGGCACTTTCGATGCCGCCTCCCTCATCACCCGGCAGACCAATGACGTCACGCAGGTGCAGAACTTCGTCAACGGCGTCATGCGCTTCTTTGCCAAGGCGCCCATCCTGGCCGTCGGCGGGCTGGTCATGGCCGTCATCCTCGAGCCGGGGCTCTCCGTGGTGCTCGCCATAGCGGTACCGATCGCCGCTGTTCTCATCGCCATCAACCTGGCAACAGGTTTTCCGCGGTTCCGCCGGGTGCAGGAGGGGCTGGACGGCGTGAACTTGGTGACGCGCGAATACCTCGGGGGAATCAGGGTCGTGAAGGCCTTCGGCCAGGAGCGGCACGAGGTTCAGAAGTTCGCGGGCGCCAACGGCGAGCTCACCGGCGCCTCCACCTTCGCCCTGCGCGCCATGGCGCTGTTCGGCCCGGCGATCGCGCTGTCGGTGAACGTCGGGATAGTCGCCGTGCTCTGGATCGGCGGGTACCGGGTCGCCTCCAGCTCGCTGCAGGTCGGCAAGATCATCGCCTTCATCAACTACATGAGCCAGATCCTCTTCTCCCTGAACGTGATCTCCATGATCTTCACCTCGTTTGTGCGCGCACGAGCGTCCTGGGAACGCATCACTGCCGTGCTGGCCACGCCCGGCAGCGAGGACTTCGCCGCTGCCGGTCCGGCGGCTCCGGAAGCCGGCTCGACGGCCGGGACCACGGTGAAGTTCAGCGGCATCTCCTTCGCCTACCCTGGAGGCTCACAGACCCGGCTCGTGCTGGAAAACGTGAATCTTTCCTGCGAGCCCGGGGTCATCACTGCTGTCATCGGGCCGACCGGGGCGGGAAAGAGCAGCCTGGCCGCGCTCGTGCCGAGATTCCACGAGCCCAGCGCGGGTGCGGTTCTCGTGGGGGGCAGGGATGTGCGGGCACTCGATCTTCGCACGCTGCGCCAGCGCATCGCCCTGGTGCCCCAGAAGACGGTGCTCTTCACCGGCACGATCGAGGAAAACCTCCGCTGGGGCAGGGAGGATGCCGCGGCAGAAGAGCTGCGGGCGGCGGCATCAGCAGCCCAGGCCCACGATTTCATCACGGGCTTCCCGGAGGGATACCGGAGCATGCTGGGTCAAGGCGGGGTCAACCTCTCCGGCGGGCAGAAGCAGCGCGTGGCCATTGCCCGGGCCCTGGTTCGGCGGCCCGACGTGTTGATCCTCGATGACTGCACGAGCTCGGTGGATTCCATCACTGAGTCCGAGATCCTCCGGGCCATCCGCACGTCGGCCTGGGGGAGCTCGGGGCCCTGCACCTGCATCCTGATCACCCAGCGCATTTCAGCAGCCGCGGCTGCCGACCAGGTCCTCGTCCTGGATGACGGCAAGGTTGCCGGTGTCGGGCGGCACGAAACGTTGATCCGGGAGTGCGAGGTGTACCGCGACATCTGCATCGCGCAGCTGGGAAGGGAGGCCGTCGGTGTCTGACCGCGCCGCCTCGCTCACAACGGTCCCCGGCATGCCGGGCCGGGGCCCCGGGCTCGGCGGGCCGGGGGCGCAAATGCGCGGCGCACCACGGGTGCGGCCCCATGATCTGTGGAACACGATCGGCAGGATCTGGTCGTACTTCCAGGGCGAGCACGGCCGCATCCTCCTCGTGGCGGGATTCATCCTCCTGGATTCCGGACTTGGAATGGCGGTGCCCTACCTGATCGGCCGGGGCATCGATGCGATCTGGGCTATCGGCAGGGGCCAGGTGACTCAAGTGGCAACGGTCCTCGGTGCGGCGAGCCTCCCGGCGGGCGCGCTTGCGGTCGCCGCGTTCGCCCTGCTCGCCGCGTACATCGGGGGCGCGCTCCTGCAGACCCTCGAAGGCTGGATCATGGCAGGAGTTTCCCAGAGCATGGTGCGGAACGTGCGCGAGGGCTTTTTCGACAAGATGCAGCGCCTGCCGCTGGCATTCTTCGATACGAGGCCGCACGGGGACATCATGAGCCGTCTCACCAATGACGTGGATGCGGTGAGCGTGACAGTCTCACAGTCCTCGGTGCAGCTCATGTCGGGCTTCGTGGTGGTTGCGGGCACGCTCGCGATCATGTTCGCTCTCAATCCCGTGATGGCCGTGGCAAGTCTTCTTCCCGTGCCGCTGGTCTTTGCCCTGACCACCGCGATCTCGCGCCGCACGCGCACTCTCTTCATGGCCCAGCAGAACGCCCTCGGGGCGCTGAATGGTCACATCGAGGAAACAGTCACGGGAATCCAGGCGGTGAAGGCATTCGGCCGGGAACCCCAGAGCCGCGCGAGCTTCGCCCGGATCAACGAGAGACTGTGCCGGGACGGCACGCGCGCCCAGATCTGGACGGGTTTCCTCATGCCCATGATGAACGTCATCGGGAACCTGGGGTTTGCCGCGGTGGCCGTGACGGGCGGATTCATGGCCGTGCACGGGCTGATCACCGTGGGCCTCATCGCCACCTTCATCTCGTATTCCCGCCAGTTCGTGCGTCCCCTGAACGACATCGCCAACACGTGGAACACCCTCATGTCAGCGGTGGCAGGCGCCGAGCGCGTCTTCCAGGTGCTCGACGAGCACGAGGAGGCTGCGGACGCCGAGGGGGCGCAGGATCTGGACAGTCCGCAGGGACGGGTCGAGTTCCGCAGCGTGAGCTTCGGCTACCGCGCTGATGTGCCCGTCCTCCGCGAGGTCAGCCTCGACGCGCCTGCCGGAAGCGTGACCGCCATCGTGGGACGCACCGGCGCGGGAAAGACCACGATCGTGAACCTGCTGTGCCGGTTCTACGAGGTCTCGACGGGCGAGATCCTGATCGACGGAACGGACATCAGGAAATATACCCGGGCGAGCCTCCGTCGAGCATTCGCGGTGGTGCTCCAGGACGGCTGGCTGTTCTCGGGCACGGTGCGGGAGAACATCCTCTACGGCCGGCCCGGCGCATCGGAGACGGAGATCCGGCGCGCCGCGGCCCTGGCCGGCGCCGATCACGCCATCGAGCGCCTGCCGCAGGGCTACGAGACGGTGCTCGTAGAGTCCGGCGCCAACGTGAGCCAGGGGCAGCGCCAGCTCATCGCCATCGCGCGTGCCGCCCTCGCGTTGCCGACCCTCCTCGTGCTGGACGAGGCGACCAGCTCGGTGGACGCGCGGACCGAGCTGCGCATCCAGCAGGGCATGATCGAGCTGATGAAGGGGCGCACGAGCTTCATCATCGCCCATCGCCTTTCGACGATCAGGGACGCTGACACGGTGCTGGTCGTGGATGCCGGTCGGATCGTGGAACGGGGAAGCCCGGAAGAGCTTGCCGCCCGCGACGGGTATTTCCGCAGGCTCTCCGAGACCCAGCGCGGCGGCATCGAGATCTGAGCGGCACCCGACCAATCCGCGGCGGCCTCGCCTCCGTACTCAGAGGCAGAGGAGTTCAATCGATATGAAGCGAAGCTTGCTGATTCTTGTCTCCCTTTTTGCCGCCGCCGCGGCATTTGCTGCCGGCACCAGCTCGAGCGGCGGGAGCAGCGGGGGCGGTGGCGGGTCCACTGCGAGCTCGAGCTCCAAGCCGGCATCAGCGCAGCCGACAACACCTTCGGATTGGTACAACCTTGGCTACTCCGCCTCAAACCAGGGACGGTACGCGGAAGCAATCCAGGACTTCAGCACTGCTATCCGGATGAAGGGCGACTACGCCGAGGCGTACAACATGCTGGGCTACTGCACGAGGAAGAACGGCGACGTGAGCAAAGCGTTCGGCTATTACGAGACCGCCCTGAAGCTGAAGCCGAACTTCCCCGAGGCACGTGAGTACTACGGTGAAGCCTGGCTCCAGCAGGGCAACCTCGCCAAGGCCGTCCAGCAGTACATCATCCTCGAAAAAGCCGGCAGCAAGAACGCCAAGGAGCTGTTGGACAAGATTTCCGACTTCGTGAGCCAGTCGTAGCACAGGGAGGGCTTCGTGGAAACACGAAGCCCTCTCCTTCTCTGCTTCACCTCCGTGTATACTCGGACGCGTGAGCCTGGTCCGGATCCTGTTCCTTGGAGCGTGTATGAGCACACCAAACACCACCATTGTCTCGACCGACGCAGATGGAAAGCCCCTGCCGCCTCTCCCCGGGGACGCCCTGATCCACGGGCGTCAGTGGAGCGTCGAGCGGGCCAACGCGTGGTATGCCAGCCGACCATGGATCGCCGGGGCGAACTTCGTGCCGCGCAGCGCGATCAACGAGCTGGAGATGTGGCAGGCCGACACCTTCGATCCGGACGAGATCGATCGTGAAATGGGCCTTGCCGAGGGACTGGGCTTCAATGCCATGCGCACGTTCCTCCATGACCTCGCATGGAAGGAGGACCCCGCCGGGTTCTTCAGCCGAGTCGACCGCTACCTTCAGATCGCCTCCCGGCACGGCATCGCCACGATGTTCGTGCTCTTTGATTCCGTCTGGGACCCTGATCCTCATGCCGGGCGGCAGCCGGATCCCGTGCCAGGACTGCACAACTCGGGCTGGGTGCAGTCCCCGGGCAGCTACGCGCTCTCCCATGTCTCCGAGCGCCCGAGGCTCGAGTCGTACGTGAAGGAGACGATCCGGCGATACGCGAAGGATACCCGGGTCCTCGCCTGGGATATCATGAACGAGCCGGACAACACCAACCGAGGCTCCTACGGGAGCAAGGAGCCCGGGGACAAGACCATCCTTGCCTACCGGCTCCTGGTGTCGGCCTTCGGGTGGGCGCGCGAAATCGACCCCGACCAGCCGGTCACGGCGGGAGTCTGGCACAACGAGTGGGGGCCGGACATGCTCCTGCTGGACTTCGAGCGCTTCCAGCTCACCTCCTCCGACATCATCACGTTCCACAGCTACGATCCCCCCGCCGAGGTCTCGCGCCGGATTGCCAGCCTCCGGAGGTTCGGCCGCCCGATCATCTGCACCGAGTACATGGCGCGTCCTCAGGGCTCGACGTTCCAGGCGGTGATGCCGCTCATGAAAAAGGAAGCCGTGGGCGCAATCAACTGGGGGTTCGTTTCGGGCAGGAGCCAGACGATCTATCCCTGGGACTCCTGGCAGCAGGCGTACGCGAACGAACCCAAGGTGTGGTTTCACGATATCTTCCATGGAGATGGCACACCCTATTCGGCCGAGGAGACAGACCTGATCCGCTCCTTGACCGGCGCGTCTTCCCGGAAGTAGTGCCGTGTTTTCCCACTGCAAGGCAGACTCGACCGATCCGCGCTTCGTCGTGCAAGTCCACGGCGGCGCCTGGAATATTCCTCAGAATCTCAAACAGCCCCATATCGACGGGGTGCGCCGGGCGCACGCGGCCGCCCTGTTTGCCCTGGCCGCCGGCATCCGGCCGCTGGATGTCGTGGTCTCCGCACTCGCCGTGCTGGAGGACGATCCGACGTTCGATGCGGGTACGGGCAGCTTCCTCGACGAAGACGGGCGGGTCCAGCTTGACGCGGCGGTCATGGAGGGAACGGGCTTGCGCGCCGGCGCGGTGGCGGCAGTCGGGAAGTTCAGGAATCCTGCAGCCATTGCCCTCGCCGTGATGGAGAAGACCGAGCACGTGCTTCTCATCGGGGAAGGGGCGGAGCGATTTGCGCTGTCCGCCGGTTTTTCCCCCGTTGACCCTCGCAGCCTCGTGCACCCTCGGGAATACCAGGGATACGAGGCGTGGGTGCGCGCGGGCCGGCCGGATGCCCGGGTCTTTTTCGACGAGGAAGGCAAGCGGGGGACGGTCGGGGTGGTCATCGGGGCACGCGGCGCCGCAGGAGAGCCTTTCGCGCTGTTTGCCGGCGCGAGCACCGGGGGGACACGCGGGAAGAAGGCCGGCCGGGTGGGGGACGTTCCCCTGGTCGGCTGCGGGATCTACGCGGACAACGAGGGCGCCGCCGTGTGCTGCACGGGCTGGGGCGAGGCGTTCATACGCGCGGCTGCCGCGAAGTCCGTGTCCGACCGGGTGGCGGCGGGCTCACATCCCCAGGAGGCGGTGGAGGAGGTACTGCTGATGATCCATCGAAAAACGGCAGGCAGAGGCGGCATTATAGCCATCGATTCCCATGGACGCATGGGAGCCGCATTCTCTACCCCCGACATGGCCTTTGCCGGGCCCTCCTGCCGGCAGCTGGTGCTCTGATCATGAGACTGGCGATCAGCTCACGTCGACAAGGTGATCGCGATGGCGCCCGGGAGCGAGATCGCCGCGGCCGCATCGGCGCTGCGCAATAGTCCCTGGGGGCGCCCGCTCAGGATTCGGCGAACAGGATGCCCTGCCGGCCACGCAGGCGTTCGGCCACGGTGGCCACGATGAGGTCGAGGTCCTTCGAATCTTTCACGAAATCCAACCGATCGGACGGCACGACGAGCACGGGAGAGAGCGAAAAGCCGGCGATCCATTCCTCGTACAGCCTGTTGAGGCTTTCCAGGTACTCGTCGCTGATGCGCGCCTCGAACTGCCGGCCCCGGAGGGCAATCCTTTTCTGGAGGGTCGGCACTGACGCCCGGAGGTACACCACGAGGTCCGGCGGTGAGAGCAGCGTCGTGAGGGTTTGATACAGGCCCCTGTAGGTGCTCCAGTCACGATCACTGATGGCACCCTGGAGGTGCAGGGCGCGCGCGAATACCTCCGCATCCTCGTAGAACGACCTGTCCTGGACGACTGCCCGCGGGATGTCCATCAGGGCCCGGTGCGCCTGGGCGCGGTAGGTGAGGAAGAAGACCTGGGAATGGAATGCCCAGGCGCGCATGTCCCGGTAGAAGTCATCGAGATAGGGATTCTCGGCCACCGGCTCGTAGTAGGGCTCCCATCCCAGCTTCTCGCACATCATGCCTACCAGGGTCGATTTTCCCGCCCCGATGTTCCCCGCGAGCACCACGTAGCTCTTCATCGGATTCCCGCTCCCGCGCGTGAGTGTAGCCTCTTCGGCCGAGGCCCGCGAGGGGCGCGCCCGCAGGGTTCCCTGAAACGGTTCTCTTCAGTATCTTGGGGGAACAAACATGAAGACATACCACATCGCCAACACGCCGCTGACGGTGACGCGCATCGCCTACGGGTGCATGGGAATCGGCGGGGGCTGGGCGCCGGGGCCCCTCACGGATCGCACGCGCAAAGAAGCACTCGCCGCCGTCCGCGCGGCGCTTGACGAAGGGATTAACTTCTTCGACCACGCGGACATCTACGGCCGGGGCCGCTGCGAGGAGGCCTTCGCCGGGATCTGGCAGGAGCGCCCCGGGCTCCGCGGCCAGATCGTCTTGCAGACCAAGTGCGGGATCAGGTTCGAGGACGATCCCGTGGAAGGCGGGTTGCGTCGTTACGATTTCAGCCGGGAGCACATCCTTCATTCGGTTGATGCGAGCCTGGGCCGGTTGAAGACGGACTACGTCGATATCCTCCTCCTCCATCGCCCCGATGCTCTCGCCGAACCGGAGGAGATTGCGGCCGCGTTCGACGCTCTGCATTCGGCCGGAAAAGTGCGCCACTTCGGTGTGAGCAATCATTCCGCGTGGCAGATCGAGCTCCTGAAGCGCGCCGTGCGCCAGCCCCTGGTGGTCAACCAGTTGGAGCTGAATCTCGTGCACAACCAGCTCATCACTGCGGGAACCATCGTGAACCAGGACGAGCCGGCCCGGGCCATCCACGGCGAAGGCACGCTGGAGTACTGCCGGCTGCACGGCATCACGATCCAGGCGTGGAGCCCCCTGGCGCACGGGACGCTTGCCAAGGCAGGCATCGGAGGGGGCGAAGAAAAGATGCGCACAGCGGCCGCCGCCGCGCGCGCGCTGGCCGAGAAGAAGGGTGTGAGCATGGACGCGATCCTGGTGGCATGGCTCCTGCGCCACCCGGCAGGCATCCAGCCCGTCATCGGCACGACCAACCCCGAGCGGATCAGGGAGACCTGCGCTGCCGACAAGGTCGGCCTGACGCGCGAGGAGTGGTACTCCCTGCTTGCTGCCGGAAACGGCAGGACTGTGGCCTAGAGAAAGTCGACGCGAAGACGCCCCTGAATTCTCGTGGTGATCCTCCCCGTGAGTTGTCGTAGGGGGTTCACAATGAGAGTACGACTTATCTGCCTTGCGGCTATGGCGAGCTTCTGCGCGGCGGCATGCGCACCTGTCCTTCCGCCAGCGGCACGGGATGGAGAGAACCCCGCGTTGACATCATTCGCCTTTCTCGCCCCGCCGGTCCAGGGAACCATTGTGGAAGAGTCCCGCATGGTTTCCCTGGAGGTGCCTTCAGGCACTGACATCTCGGCACTCGTTGCGGTTTTCGTTGCCTCGGGAGAACGGGTCACCTCTGGGGGGATCGAGCAGGTGAGCGGGATGACAGCGAATGATTTCTCCGGCCCCGTGGAGTACGTCGTCGAGGGTTCGGACGGCACTCGCGTGACCTATGTTGTCCGCGTTTCGGTCCTGTCTCCCCTCGGACAGGCAAAGGCTATCACTGATTTCTCCTTCCTGGAACCGCCAGTGGACGCTTCGATCGACGAATCCCTGAAAACCGTCACCGCGGTGGTTCCGCACGGCACGGATCGTTCCTCGCTCGTGGCAGTATTTTCCTCGACGGGAATTCGAGTGACCGTGGAGGACACCGAGCAGGAGAGCGGTGTTACGATCAACGACTTCTCCGAACCTCTCACCTACGTCGTCACGGCGGAAGACGGATCGACCGCGTGCTACGCCGTCGAGGCGAGGGAAGCACCGAGCCAGGAGAAGAGTCTCATATCCTTCCTGCTTCAGTGCCCCGGGGCATCATCGGCGATCGATGAGGCACAGCGGGTCGTCCATGCGCGGGTGGCGGAGGGTACCGATCTGTCATCGCTCGTCGCTGTCTTTTCCACCACCGGCGCATCGGTTCGTGTGGCCGGACGGCCGCAGGAAAGCGGAGTCACCGCAAACGATTTCACGGCCCCTGTGGAGTATGAAGTGGTTGCGGAGGATGGGTCCAGCGCGATCTACACGGTAAGAGTGGTCGGTCGCATCGGCCTCCTCGTGAACGAGCTGGACGTGGACCAGGTGGGTGTGGACAACGCGGAGTTCATAGAGCTTCTCGCCCTGGACAGCGTCGATCTGTGGGGGATCGTCGTGGTTCTGATCAACGGGGGAGTGACTCCTGGCCAGGAGTATGGACGGATCGATCTCTCCTCTCTGGGAACCCTCGCACAAGGCAGTCTCCTCGTGCTCGCCGGGCCTCTCGTGCCGGTCCTTCCCCCGGCCGTGAAGCACGCGCCCCCGGGTTGGGAGTCATCGAACCGGATCCAGAACGGTCCCTGCGATGCGGTCATGCTCTGGGACACCATCGGGAGAAAAGTAATCGACACGGTGAGCTACGCGGGCGCATTGCATCGCGCCCTCATCGCCGGAGAGCCGGGAGAGCTGGATGCCACCGAGGGGAGCACGGGTGCGCCTGCGGACAGCAACTCAATTGTCGGATCCCTGGGGAGATCTCCCCACGGCCAGGACACGGGCCAGAACAGTGCGGATTTCCGGTTCAGCGCCACCACGACACCCGGCGGTACAAACCCGTGATTTGAAGTATCCTGAAGGAGCCGGGGGATACGCGTGAGAGTCCAGGTGCTTCAGCACGTGCCGTTCGAGGGCATCGGATCGATCCAGCAGTGGATGGATAGCCGCGACATCGCTGTCTCCACGGCACGGCTCTACGAGGAGCCTTCGGTTCCCCGCCCCGGCGGCTTCGACTGGCTCATCGTCATGGGCGGGCCGATGAGCGTGAACGACGAAGACGTTCATCCGTGGCTGCGGCCCGAGAAGCGACTGATAGCGGATGCCATCGAGGCCGGGAAGATCGTTCTGGGGATCTGCCTCGGCGCTCAACTCATCGCCAATGCCCTCCGCGCGCGTGTATTCCCGAATGAATGCAAAGAGATCGGATGGTTTCCCGTTCGCCGGCCGAAGGCCGGCCCTGCCTCGGATTTTGGCCGGCTCTTCGGAGACGGCCAAGAGGTCTTTCACTGGCACGGAGACACATTCGACCTTCCTCCCGGTGCGGTGCGGTTCCTCGAGAGCGACGTATGCAGGAATCAGGCCTTCTCAATGGGAAGAAATGTGCTCGGCCTGCAGTTTCACCTGGAGACGACGCCCGAGAGCGCCGCCTCTCTCATCCGGCACTCCAGGGACGAGATCGCACCATTCGCCACCATCCAGACCGAGGCGGAAATGCTCGCCCGTCCCAAGCGGTTTGCCGTGATCAATAGACTGATGGAATCCGTGCTGGATTTCCTGGCTTCCTGAGACTTCAGGAGAGCCGCACGCGCACGGGAAAGGATCCCGGGACCTCACGATCGGCTGCCACGAAGAGATACCCGCCGCCGCAGCCCGAGTACATGGCACCTCCGTATTCGCCCTGGTAGAAGCGGAGAATTCCCTCAAGGTCCACGGTGATGGTCGAGTGCCGAACGGTCCCCGGCAGCAGCGTTGTCCAGGCGCGCATGCATTCGTTCATCGATTCCTGCAGACCCTGGAGGTCACGGTTGAGCAGGGAGAAGTAGCAGGCACGGCCCGACTCACCCAGTCGGCGCACCCAGGATGGCTCAAAGTTCATCACTTCAAGCGGGTTATAGCCCGGCGGTCTCTGCGCCACCGGAAGGACATGTATGACGCGCTGGGCCCATTCCGCCACGGCAGGATCGGTATTGGATTCGACCCGGGCGGGGAAGATGCCGCCCTCGTGATGGAAGTCGTAGTCGATACGGCTCACGCCGGGATAGACCAGCCCCACCATGTCCTGGCTTCCCGAGGGCTCCGCCCTGCCCTCGTTTTCCGCTTTGTAGAGCTCCCGCACGAGCTCCGCCGGCGGACGCGCCGGAATTCGCGAGCCCCAGAGCCGCTGGGCGACTTTGCGGCTGCTCGTGCCGATGCCGCAATAGTCCATGAATCGGAAATCCGGGTGCACCGCGACGACGACCATCGAGCCCGGCGGCGACGGGTCGTGCCGGGACACGAAGGGCTGGTCGATCCAGCCCCCTGCCAGGGCGATGCGATAGGGGATGCCCCCGATGACGCTGTCCAGCCCTGGCATTGTCAGCTCACCGTGCGAAGTCCCGCGGCCCTGTCGGCGTACTGCCTCTCGATCCAGCGATAAGTCTTCTCCAGCCCGACACGAAACGCGGTGGAGGGCTCCCACTTCAGCACCTGCTTGATGAAGGTGTTGTCCGAGTTGCGCCCGGCCACGCCCCGCGGCGCGTCTGGATTGTACGTGCGCCGGAGCTTCACCTTTCCGATGCCTTCCGCGATGGACACCAGGTCATTGATCGCGATGAGCTCGGAGGAGCCGAGGTTGATGGGCGTGGCCACCAGCTTATCGCAGTGCATGATCCTGTCGATGCCGTCCAGGCAGTCGTCGATATACATGAAGCTGCGCGTCTGGGTGCCGTCGCCCCAGATGTCGATTGTCCCGCTCTTCGTCGCCACCGCCTCGATCACCTTGCGGCAGATGGCCGCGGGAGCCTTCTCCCGTCCCCCGTCCCAGGTGCCATAGGGCCCGTAGACGTTGTGGAACCGGGCGATGAAAGTCGCCATCCCGCGCTCTGCCCAATACTCCTGGCAGAACATCTCGGAAACAAGCTTCTCCCAGCCGTAGCCGCGCTCGGCCATTGCGGGATACGCATCCGACTCCTTCAGGGCGCGCACGTGAGGATCCTTCTGGAGATCTGTGTTGTACGCGCAGGCCGAGGAGGCATAGAAATAGCGCACCGCGCCTGCCCTGCAGGATTCCTCGATGAGGTGGGTGTTGATGAGGACCGATCGCAGGCAGTCCACCCGGTGGGTCTCGATGAAGCCCATGCCGCCCATGTCGGCGGCGAGGTTGTAGACCTCCCGCGCCCCTTCTGTGGCGCGCCGGCAGTTCGCCTGGTCGGAAAGGTCCAGGCAGAGGCTCTCCACCCCCGGAGTGACCCGGTACCATTCATGCAGGGGTTTCTTGTCCACGGCCCTGATCCGGGTGAAACCCTTCTCCTTGAAGTACGCCGCCAAGTTGCCGGCGATGAACCCGCCGGCTCCCGCAATCAGCAGAAGCTCGTCCTTTGCAGCCCATGCGATCGGGCCGCGCGGTTTCGGAAACTCGTATTCCATGGCCACGAGGATAGCCGCGCGCCGAGGTTTCCACAATACTCAAAATGCGTATACTCTATCTCGTTTTGCGCAGGGAGGAGGGAACGAGGTGCGCGACATCGCACTATGCATGGAGCTGACGGACTTCTACGAGCACGGCATCGCCCGGGGCGTCGTGCGCTACGCAAAGAGCAGGCCGGGCTGGAGGCTGTACGGATACGGCTGGATGTTCCGACCGCTCACGGATCTGAAGAGCTGGCGGGGCGACGGGGTCATCTCTCGCGTGGAGACGGACCGGGACGCCGATCGACTCGCCTCGCTGGGCCTGCCGGTCGTGGACGTGGCCGGGGCGTACAGTCGGCCGCGGTTCCGCCATGTCACGAACGATGATTTTCTCACCGGCGCAGAAGCAGCGGCTCACCTGCGGTCATGCGGATTCCAGCGCTTCGCATTCCTGGGCGTGTCAGGGACCCTCTGGTCCGAAGAACGGCGGCGCGGGTTCCTCCACGGGCTTTCGGCAGCGGGCCCGGCGCAAGCGGTGCCCCTGTTCACGCGAAGCCTCTCCTGGTGGGAAAATCCGCACGAAAGCCCGGCGGCGCTGCCGGATTTCCTTTCCCGGCTGGAGCTGCCGGCCGCGCTCTTCGCGTGCAATGACACCACGGGCCTTCGGGCAACGGAGCTTGCACATCGCCTGGGCATCTCCGTGCCTGAGGGCCTGGCGATCCTCGGGGTGGACAATGAGGACATCCTCTGCGAGCTGGCCAGTCCGTCTCTTTCCAGCATCATGCTGGACTGCGAAGCCATAGGCTATCGGGCCGCTGAATCCATCGAATCGGTCCTGAACGGGTCAGGCCCACCGGAGGGGAGCCGGATCAGGATCCCTCCCCGGGAGGTTGTCGAGCGGGAGTCGACGAGGATCTTCAGCTGCGCAGACCCCATCGTATCCCGGGCCGTGACGTTCATCAGGGCCCGTGCGCACGAGGGGATCGACGTCGGCGATGTCGTGCGCGTGGCTGCCGCTTCTCGAAGATCGCTGGAGAAGCGCTTCCGCGCCGCCATGGGCAGGACCATCCACGAGGAGATCGTCCTCACCCGGCTGTCACGGTCCCGGCGCCTGCTGAGAGACACGACGCTCACGCTGGAGAAGATTGCTGCCGGCTCGGGTTTCGGCGTGGTGCAGCGCTTTCATGCCGCATTCCGGCGTGCGGAAAAGATGAGCCCCGGAGAGTGGCGCTCCAGAGTGAAAGCCGGCTTTTAACCTCCGGACCTGAACCTCACCGGCGTGTACTCGGGGCACTTTCGCGGGACGAACCGTATGTCCAGCCGGGCAAACCTCTGAAGGCCCTTCTCCCGTGGTATCTCGGGATCCCTCTCGCCGATCAGGGGCGCGGCGTACCGGATGAAATCGTCTGTCACATCCAGGCCATCCTTCGTAATCCATGCCGGGGGCATGAACCGTGAGGAGTTGGCGACAGTTTCGAGGTGGACCTTGTCGTACCGTGCCTCGTAGGTGGCTCCCGGCTTCCTCAAGATAGTCGCCATCCATCCCGTGCCGTCGCGCATCGCCACCGTGACCGCGTGGCGCGCAACCTCGCGGGCCTCGGCGATGTCGACCGTGGAGGCGTGCCCTGACACCGACCGCTGGATGACGCCCGGTACCTGCCCCGTGGCCTGGCCGCGCACCTCGAGGCCGTTCGCATTGAGGAAGTTCACGACCTCCTGCGCGGCGTTCGTGCGGCTGGCGCCGTACTCGACGTGACCAAATCCGTCGTGCCGCTCCCCCACACCGCCCACGTCGAAACCTTCGTTCACCACAACGATGCATCGGCCGGTCTTCCGGAGCTGCCGGTTCACGTTCTCGTGCAGGCTCTGCAGGGTGTGGTGGGTTTCCGCCATGTACAGCTGGAGGGGCATCTCGCGCCGGGGATCGCCCAGCCGCGATGCCGCGGTGATGAACCCCGACTTGCGCCCCATGGCCTGGAGGACCGCCACCGGCTCCGACACGCACATGCCCCGGTTTTCCTCGTTCACGTTCTGGATGAGCGAAGCCCAGTAGCGGGCCGCGCTCCCGTATCCCGGGGTATGATCGATGATCTTGAACTCCGCATCACCGATGTCATTGTCGATTGTCTTAGGGACGCCCGTCACGACCAGCTCCACGCCTCTTTCACGCGCCAGCTTCGAGACCTTCGCCGCCGTGTCCATGGAGTCATTGCCGCCGATGTAGAAGAAATACCCGATGTCGTGCGCCTTCAGGACGTCCACGATGCGCTCGAAGTCCTCGGCCTGGCCGTCGGTGAGCTTGTAGCGGCAGGTGCCCACGGCGCCCGCGGCAGGAGTGGTGCCCAGCAGGGCGATCTCATCCCGCGACTGCCGGCCCATGTCCACCAGCTCCTCGAGGAGGACGCCCTCGATGCCGTGCCACGCGGCATAAATCGTGCCTATCCGGTCCGGGACCGCACGGCATCCCTCGATCACGCCCTGCAGGGACGAATTGATGACGGGCGACGGCCCGCCGGACTGAGCCACCAGCGCATTGCGTTTCATGCGTCTGTTATATCACGGCCGCCACCGACGGAAAATCGGCTCGAAAAAGGCAGCCGGCACTTTGGAAGGGCCGGGTCTCGACACTGGGACTTGTAGTCAATTCTTGACTACATCCTGCATTGTAGCGCCGCGCTCCACCGGGAGGCCACGTCACACCAAAACTCTATATTCATTTATTGTTATATTTAAGGAGTCAGGAGGCGTCCATGCGCATGACCCTGGAAGCGGAGCTCACCTATCTCGGCAGGAAAGTGGACACGTCCCCCTCGGCATTCGGGGAGCTGTGCTCCTCCATCGACGTGCTCCAGGACCCTGCGATTCTGTCAGCGCGTATGGCGGAGGACGGGTACCTGTTCCTGCCCGGGCTTCTCGACCGGGATGACGTGCTGGCCGCCCGGGAAGAAATCCTCAGGCGGCTGGATGCGGCGGGATATATCGATCGAAGCCACCCCCTCCTGGACGGAATTCCCTCCGCCGAGGTCAAGGACGGGTTCGTTCCCCAGCTTGCCACTGACAATGAGCCGCTGGAGAAGGTGATCTTCCAGGGACCAATGATGAGCTTCTACAAGCGATTCCTGGGCGGCCCCGTACGGCACTTCGATTTCGTCTGGCTGCGCGCTAAAAGGCCGGGGATCACGGACGCCACTCCCCCGCACTACGACGTGGTATTCATGGGCCGGGGCACGAAGCAGCTGTATACCTCGTGGACTCCCCTCGAGGACGTGCCAATGGAGAAGGGCGGGCTCATGATTCTCGAAGGCTCACACCGCCTGGACGAGGTGAAGAGCACCTACGGCGAGCTGGACGTGGACACCTACTGCACGAACAAGCAGGAGGCGAAGGCAATCGAGACCGGCGAAAAGCAGTGGGAGGACCGGGTGAACGGCGGCAAGTTTGCCGATGACGCCCTGGCCGTCCGCGACCAGCTCGGCGGCCGGTGGCTCACCGCGGACTTTCACGCCGGCGACGTCCTACTGTTCGGCATGTACCTCATGCACGCAAGCACCGACAACCACAGCCGCGGGTTTCGGCTCTCCACCGACACCCGCTACCAGCTCGCCTCAGAGCCGGTCGACGAGCGCTGGGTCGGGAAGAACCCTCCCGGACATGGGCCGTCGGGCAAGCGCGGGATGATCTGCTGAGGGCCGCGGCGCGAAAGGCCTTACACCAGCCCCTTTGCCTTCCCGTCTGCCATGCAGACCTTGATCCACTGCTTCACCACGTTCTTGACCACAGCGCGAACCGGTTTCATGACATCAAGCGTGTAGGGGTTCTCGCCCCGGGCGTTCAGCTCGGCCCGGACGGCGTTCATGTACGTGCAGTGGATGATGGTGCCGACGTTCACCTTGTTGATCCCGCCCCGTATGGCGCGTCTCACATCCTCTTCCGGGATGCCCGTCCCGCCGTGCAGGACCAGCGGGACCTTCACCGCGGCGTTGATCCTCGAGAGGAGATCGAAATGGATCTCCGGCTTGCCCTTGTAGAAGCCGTGCGCTGTGCCGATGCCCGCAGCGAGTGAATCCACCCCGGACTCGGCCACGAACTGCTCCACGTCCTCCACGCGGGCAAGGAAATCGGTGCCCGTGTACATGCCCTCCACGCCCATCCCCTGGATGCGACCGACCTCTCCCTCCACGAACACCCCGCGGGCGTGCGCGTACTCCGCCACCTGCTTCACTGCGGCGATGTTCTCCGCCAGCGGCCGCGCCGAGGCGTCGATCATCACCGAGGGGTAGCGGTTGTCCACGGCGGCGCGGCAGATTTCGACCCTGTTGCTGTGGTCGAGGTGATGGATGAGCGGGATGCCCGCCTTGTCGATGGCGGCAGCGCCGAAGGCGCCGCACAGCTCGATCCCGATGTCGGTGACCACGAGCTGGTTGGAGGAGATGAAGATCGGGGCGCCGAGCTCTTCGGCCGCCTCGACGATTGCCAGAAAATCCCAGATGTCCGAGTAGTTAAAAGCGGGAACGGCAAACCCTCCCGCATCCGCGGCGGCGAGGATCGCGCCGACGTCCAGCTTTTTTTCCTTCCCCGTTACCATGCCTGTCCTTTCTGTGCCTTCATGAATTGGCGGGCTTCTTCAAAGGTCGGGATGCCCGCCGTTGCCCCGATTGCCCTGATGTTCATCGCCGCCACCGCGCAAGCGAATGCGGCGCATGCCTCCATTTCCCAGCCCTTGAGCACTCCGGTGAGGAATCCTGCGACGAATGAATCCCCCGCCCCAGTGGTGTCCACGACCTCCGTGCGATACGCCCCGGTGTAGAAGCCGGGCTCGGCGCCGTGCTTCACGTAGCAGCCCTTTTCACCCAGCTTGACCACTGCCGTGCCCACGCCCTTCTCCTGGAAGAATGCGGCGATATCCTCAGGGATTTCGGTCCCCGCGATCTGCTCGGCTTCCCGGATGCTGGGCATGAAAAGACTCAGGTGCGGCAGGCACGGCTCGATCACGGAGAGCCACCGGCCTGTCGTGTCCCAGGTCACGTCCATGGAGGTGAGCTTGCCCCGGGCCCGCGTTTCCGAGAAAAGCTTTGCTGCGCCCTCCCCGTCGAATCTGGGCAGGAGGTAGGTGCCGCCGACGTGCACCACGGAGGTTCCGTCCAGCTGGCCCATGTCCAGGTCTGAGAGGGAGAAAAGGTCGTTCGCCCCCCCGTAATAGAAGAAGGTCCGATCTCCGCTCGAGTTGATCAATACGAGGCACGAACACGTCCGCGCCTCCTTTGTCCGCCGCAGCCCCCGCGCATCGATGCCCGCATCCGTGACCACGCGGCGAAGATACTCGCCAAGCTGGTCGTCGCCGATCAACCCCGCGAAGCCCACAGAGGCACCCAGCTTTCTCAGGCCGAGGGCCACGTTGAGGCAGTCACCGCCGTTCTTGATGTCGATGCCGTCAACGCGCTTCGTGTCCACCCCGAAGTCCACGCGGTTCACAGGCCTGACCAGGATGTCGGCGGCGAGCTGTCCCACGCACAAGACGTCCATTCAACCCCCGCCCTGTCTACCCGAAATGAGGCCGGGGCACCAGCAGCTCGACCGGCAGCCCCCAGACATCCGCCGTGGCGGTGAAGAACGTCTTCACTTCTACAGAATCCGTGCGTCCGTCCAGGGACCCCAACAGTATCCGGCACTCGCCAAGTGAATCTCGCAGCTTCTCCAGGGTTGCGCGGACCTGGACCGGAGTTCGGCCGATCACGTCGTCCGGATTCAGGATCACGGTGAGGACCGTGCGCGGGAAAAGCAGCTTCAGGGCATCGAGATTTGACTGGATGCCGAAATCCAGGTATCCCAGCACCCGGATCTCCGAATACGCCTCCGCATAAGCGTCCACCTTCCATCCGCAATTGTGTACTCCGAAATGCGGGTAATGACCGGAGAGCTTGCGGTCGTACGGCAGAACGAACTGCCGATAGTGGTCTTCCGAGATCATGTTCACCACGCAATTGGAGGTGACGAAATAATCCTTCGTGACTCCGGATCGGGCCTGCCGCTCGTACACGGCGTCCGCGAAACTCATGGTCGTTCGGCAGACCACGTCCAGCACGTGGTGCGCGCGCCCGGGGGCGGTCACCATGTCGGTGAAGATCTGCTCGCCGCGCAGGCGGAATGCCGTGTTCAGGATCCCCTGGTAGTTCAGCTCGCCCTCGATCGCACCCCACTCTTTTTGGATCACGTCCATCTGGCTCATCAGGTTGGAGAAAAACCGGTCCGCCTGGAAGTCTGGCACCTCAAGTGAGTCCGCCGCCTCGTCGTCCAGGAGGCGCCGGTTGTTCTCGGGCCATCCGCTGCTCGAGTACTGGACCTCCTGGCCGAACAGCGCTCCGACAGGCGCGCAGTTGGCGATCTGAGAAATGCCTCCGCGGATTTCTTCCGGGTCCCCCCCGAGTCGAAGCTCCGGAAACTCGGCGTTCAGCGCGCGGGCCATGGCCGCGAAGGATTCCCGACGGTGGATCGGATCCGTGTGCCATCGCTCGCCCATGTCCAGGCCCATCCGCAAGGCAAACCAGTCGGGGGAGAAGCTCACGTGCACCTTCACCGGAGAGCTGTCTGCCTGCGAGCGGTTCCACACCAGGGCGCCTGCAAAGGGGACATAGGGGTAGATCGGCTCCGGGATCACTTGAAGGCCCCGGCAGTGATCCCCGAGATGAATGTCCTTCTGAAGACCAGAAAGATGACGATCAGGGGCAGGGAGCTCATGAAGCAGGCGGCCATGATCTGGCCCCAGTACACCTCCCGCTGTGTGCCGAACAGCCGCGAGATGTTCAGCGCCACAGTGTACATGTCCAGCTTGCTGATCGCGATGAGGGGCCACGTGAAATCGTTCCAGATATCCATGAACACGATGAGCCCGATCACCAGAAGGCCGGACTTCACCATGGGCAACGCGATTTGCCTGTAGATTCGGAAATCCCCGCAGCCGTCCACGCGCGCCGAGCTGAGGATCTCCTCCGGCACGTAACTCATGTATTGGCGCATGAGGAACGTGCTGAATGCCAGGCCAAAGCCCTGCAGCAGGCGCGGAAGGATGAGGGCCTGGTAGGTGCTCACCCACTTCAGCTTTGTCATGAGAATGAACAACGGGATGTAGGTCACCTGGGGAGGAAGCATGATCGTGGCGAGGAGCGCGACGAACAGGACATTCCTGCCGGGGAACTTGTACTTGGCAAACGCGAAACCGGCGACGGAGGAGAAGAAGATGATCAGGGTGATGAAGATGACGGACACGATGGAGCTGTTGATCAGCGAGCGCCCGAACCCGGATTTGCCGAACAGCCCGATGTAGTACTGAAAGTTGAAGCCCTCTGTCGGCAGGCGGAGGATGTTCATGGAGAAGATCTCCGCATTCGATTTGAAGGAGCCCATGAACATGAAGTAAAAGGGGAAGACAAAGATGATCGCCCCGACGATGAGGAGGATGGTCCCGATTGCCTTTTTCACCACGGCTGGCTCCTCAAGTCGCGGAATATGTGCGGTCGCGCTCGGCCCAGATGCGCACCTGCAGGACAGAGGGGATGAGCACCACAATGAAGGTGAGGAATGCAATCGCGGCCGCGTAGCCGAGCTGGAAGAACTTGAAGGCGGAGCGGTAGAGATAGAGCACGAGGCTGATCGACGAGTACCCCGGACCTCCGTTGGTCAGGAAGTACGGCTCGGTGAACATGTTGAACGTCCCGATGGTGGACATGATGAACTGGAAGCCGATCACCGGGCGCAGAAGCGGGAAGGTGATCTGCCAGAAGGTGCGAATCGAGCCCGCCCCGTCGATCTTCGCCGCGTCGTAGATCTGCGTTTCGATGCTCTGCAGGCCCGCCAGGGCGATGATCATGTTGTAGCCGGTCCACTTCCAGGTGATGAGGATGTCGATCGAGATCTTGGACATCGACGTGGAGGTGAGCCAGTGCACGCCCGGGATGTCGAACTTCGACAGGAGCAGGTTGACGAGGCCGGCGCGGTCATCGAAGAGGACGTAGAACACGATGGCAATGGACAGCACCGAGGTGACGTACGGCAGGAGGTACACGATGCGGAAGATGTCCTTGTGCCTGCGCGCGGGATTGTTCAGCGCGACGGCGATGAACACCGAGAGGAAAATCATCACGGGCACGTTGACGATGAAGACATAAACGACGTTGTACAGCGAGGTCCAGAACACCCCGTCCTTCAACAACAGGGTGGCGTAGTTTTTCAGGCCGACGAACTTCCAGGCCTTCGTGGCGTGCCACTCGTTCAGGCTGAGGACGAAGGAGTAGATGATGGGGTACAGCCCGAAGACGACGAACAGGATGAAGAACGGGCTGACGAAAAGGTACGCCTGCCTGTGCCGGCCTACGTCATGCCAGAACCCTTTTCGTCCCACGGTGTCACTCCTTTTCGGGCGTGAATCTGTCTGGCGAGCTCGGCCCGAGCGCGGCCACGGTACTCCGTGGCATTTTATACTCCGCGGGCCGAAAAAAGCCGGCCCCGTTCCCCGGGGCCGGCACGAGCGATTGCCTTACTTCGAGAGGGCTTCCGCCTGGGCCTGCTGGAGGCCCTTTTCGACCGTCACCTTGCCGGTGAGGATCGCGTTCATCTTTGCCTGCAGGATGGTCTGGATCTCGGTGTACTGGGGCGGGATCCTCCAGGTGGCAGGAACCGTCGGGGTGATCTGCGCGAACAGCTTGTAGACCTTCTGGTCCCCGAGGACGGGGAAGGTCTTGTTCTGCACGATGTCCGTCGGGTAGGACGGGAGGAACGCCGGGAACTCGCCGTAGTCGGCGTGGGCCTTGGACCCTTCCAGGCTGGCGCACACCCACTTGATGAACGCCATGGCCATCTGCTGCTTGTCATCCGGGGTCTGCGTCGCGATGGCCAGCTCGGACCCGCCGAGGTTAGACGCCCGCACGCCGCCCTTGCCGAAGGCCGGCATGGCCGCCACGCGCCAGTTGCCGAACTGCGCCATGTCCGGGGTCACGAAGTTGTTCAGGACGTTCACGTACCACGCGGCCGAGATGACCCCGAGGACTTGTCCCTTGTTGTACATGTCATAGAAGGCGGGGGAGCCCTGGGCCACGTTGGCCGCGATGCCGGCGTCCACCATCTGCTTGATCAGCTTCATGGCCGCGATGGATTCCTTGGTGTCCAGCGTGGGCCGGAGGCTGGAATCGAAGTACGCGCCGCCCTGCTGCTGGGTGAGGAGGCTGTGCAGGCCCACCTCGCCGTGCATGCTCTGGTCCATGGCAGCGGCCGCGACGGAGATAGTATTCATGTACACGCCCTTGGCCTTCAGCTGCTTGCCCAGCGCGATCCACTGGTCCCAGGTCTCGGGCATGGTGATCTTGTACTTGTCCACGATGCCCTTCTGGTAATAGACGCCGACGGGTCCGCAGTCGAACGGCACGGCGTACACGCGGCCGTTCACATCCGAATCATTGGCAATTTTGTAGGCCGGGAATTTGTTGCGGACCGTGTTGATGTAGCTCGTCATGTCCACGAGGCCGCCCTGGTCGATGAACTTCTGGATGTAGGCCGAGTCGATCGTCAGGATGTCCGGGGCGCCGCTTCCCGACGCGATGGCCACGAAGATCTTGTCGTGCGTGTCAGGGTGCGACATCGGGGTGACCTCGATGTTGATGTTGGGGTAGAGCTTCTGGAACGCCGGGGTCACGAACTCGATGGCCTTTGCCGTCCAGGTCCAGCAGGTCAGTGTCCCGCTCATGGCCTGTGCGAACGCCACCGTCGACAGGCAGAGGAGCGCCATGGCCAGAATCAACAGTCTCTTCATTCGTCTTCTCCTTCCCATGTGCATATGTGCATGAGCCAAACCACCAATGCGCCGAGGGTGTCCATCACCTCCCTCCTTCCCTCGAAACCCGAGACGATATATCTCATATTTCGAGATATTGTTCCACGAGTTTTCCGATCTGTCAAGATCGCTTTGGCGCGGCCTTGCCCCGCGCCCTCTCGCGCGCCCTCCCGGGCGCTGCTGCCCTCCGGGGCGACCCCGGCTTCCGTGACCCCGCCGCCCTCCCGCGCACTCCTGACCTGCGTACGATCTGGCCTGTGCTGAAGATCTGCTGGAGCACGAGGGCTGCCGCCCCCAGGACCTCGCCCCGTTCGAGCCGGGACACTTTCACGTCCTTCGAGGAGGCGTACCAGGCGCGCTTCCTCACCGTTTCCATGCAACTGGGCAGGAAGAGCTCGCTGGCCTTGGACACGCGGCCGCCCAGGATGATGCACCGGGGGTTGAACGTGTTGATCAGGTTGCTGATTCCCACGCCGAGAACGGCACCCATGCGGGCGTAGATCTCCCGCGCAAGCCGATCCCCGTGGCGGGCGGCAACCGCGACGGTCTCCGCGGTGATCTTGCTGTGATCGCCCCGTGACGCGGCGAGGATGGCGCTTCCGGGGTTCGACGGAAGCTCGCGAAGCGCCGCTGCGGCAATGGCGGAGCCCGATGCCAGAGCCTCCAGGCACCCGTGGTTTCCACAGGCGCACACCGGGCCGTCCTCGTCGATGCAGGTGTGGCCGAACTCGCCGGCGAGGCTGTCCGCACCCCGGTAGACCTGGCCATGGAGCACCATGCCCGCGGCCATGCCGTTGCCGACGAGCACGCAGATGAAGCTGTCCATGCCCTTCCCGTAGCCGAAGAGCTGCTCGCTCAGCACGAAGCAGTTGAAGTCGTGGTCCACGAAGCAGGGCACGCCGAAGGCCTGCTCGAACTTCTTTTTCAGGGGCACGTCCTTCAGGTGCGGATGGTGCGGCGCGTACAGACAGACCCCGGTGGAAAAGTCCACCGCGCCGGGCGCGGCGATGCCGACCCCTGCCAGCAGCGTGCGGCTGATCGAGTGCTTCGACAATATCCGCCGGCCCGTGTCCAGGAGGCATGACAGGATCTCGCGGGAGGTGCCGCGCGCGTCCACCGGAACATCCACCTCGTCGACGACCGTGCCCTTCACGTCCATGAGAACGGCGCGGACCAGGATGCTGCCAAGCTGCAGCCCGAGCACGAAGTTGTTGCCCCTGTTGAGGTCCAGCTCGACGGGCCTCCGTCCGACACCAGTGGTGACCGCCCCGATTTCCGTGATGACTCCCCGGTGGAGAAGCTCCTTGGTGGAAGTGGTGACCGTGCCCCAGCTCAGCCGGGTCCTCTCCTTGATGTCGACACGGGAGATCGGGCCTTCCTCCCTGATGCTCCTGAGGATTGCGAGCTGATTGTTCAGCTTCATGGAGGCATGGTCGGAGATGCGCTTCGTTTTTTCCATTCGAAGGCAAAGTGTACTCCAAACCCCCGCACAGGGAAAGGGAGCGGCGGTCCCCCCCGGCGTACTTGACGCCCGGGCCGGTTCGCGTCAAATATCTCATGTTTTGAGATAAATGGCCGGGCAGGCAGCGGCATCGAGGGAGGCAGTATGGGAAGGGCAACATTCGGGCTGATCGTCGGCAACCGCGACGTTTTTCCCGCCGCGCTGGCAAAGCAGGGCAGGGAGGAGATGATCGCGATCCTGGCAAAGGAGAGCATCGACTGCGTGGTCCTGGGACCGAACGACACCCCCGACGGGGTGGTGATGACGTGGAAGGACGCGGAGAAATGCGCGAAGCTCTTCCGGGACAACGCTTCGAAGATCGACGGGATCTTCATCACGCTGCCAAATTTCGGCGACGAGCGGGCCGTGGCGGACTCGCTGAAGCTTTCGGGCCTGTCCGTGCCGGTGTTCGTTCACGCCTGGCCGGACAAGGTGGGGGAGTTCTCCATCGAGCATCGGCGCGACTCCTTCTGCGGCAAGCTCTCCATCTGCAACAACCTCAAACAGTACGGGATTCCATACTCGATCGGCAGACTGCACGTTGTGTCCCCGCACTCGGAGGAGTTCAGGAAGGAGCTTCACTGGTTCGTGGACGTCTGCCGGGTGGTCCGGGGCCTGAAAGGCGCACGCATCGGAAGCATCGGGGAGCGGACCACTCCCTTCAAGACCGTGCGCTACAGCGAGAAGCTCCTGGAGGCCAGCGGCATCAGCGTGGAGTCCAAGAGCCTCGTGGAGACCGTTGACGAGATCAACGCCCTGCCGGACAACGATCCGAAGGTCGAGGCGAAACTGAAGAAGCTCACCGGCTACCTGCCGAGCACCAGGGACGTGCCGGGCAAGGCCATGAAGACCACGGCGAAGCTCGGGGTGGTGCTGGAGAACTGGGTCCAGGAGTACCACATCAGCTCCTACGCCATTCAATGCTGGTCGGCCATGCAGGGTGCGCTGAAGATCTTTCCCTGCTCGATCATGAGCATGATGAGCGACGACATGTTTCCCTCCGCCTGCGAGGTCGACGTCATGGGAGCGGTGGCGATGTACGCCCTGCAGCTTGCCGGCGGCGGCGCATCAGCGCTTTTCGACTGGAACAATAACTACGGGGATGATCCGGATAAGTGCGTCCTTTTCCATTGCAGCAATACGGCCCTCTCCTTCATGAAGGAAGCAAAGACCGGGCTGAATGCCATGGCCATCAAGGGCAATCCCCACGATTCGTGCTTCTGCACCCTGCACGGCACGCTGAGGCCAGGCCCCGTGGGGTGGGCACGAATTTCCTCGGACGACGAGAAGGGGCGGATCGTCGGCTGCGTCGGGGACGGGGAGATCACCAACGACAACGCAGAGACCTTTGGGACAACCGGCGTGCTGAAGATGCCCAACACGCAGAAGCTCATGTACTTCCTTGCCGCCAACGGCTTCGAGCACCACATGGCGCTGAACTACTCTCCTCGTACGGACGTCCTCTACGAGGCGTTCAGCAAGTACATGGGGTGGAAGACCTACCACCACAACGGGGAAGACCGGACCATGTTCGAGAACTGGTAGAAAGCCGGCGGGAGCGGCCATGGACGGCAGGGAAAGAGTCCTCGCTTCGATCAGTCACCAGAGACCCGATCGCGTCCCCTGCGACCTCTGGGCAGAACCCGGTGTCTGGGAGCGCCTGAAGAAGGATCTCCGGGTGAGCTCGGAGGAGGAAGTCCGCATGGCGCTCGCCGTCGATATTCGCTACATCTCCCCGATCTATCCCCCTGACACGATCACCAACGGCGTGAAACAGAACATGTGGGGCGAGCGCTGGGAGAAGACGTCGACCGTTTACGGGCTGGAGTGGGAGCATACCCGGGGAGTGCTGTTCGACGCACAGTCCAGGGCCGACCTGGAAGCGTTCCCGTGGCCGACCTGTGACCAGGTGGACTACTCCCGGGTCAAAGAAGACATCAGGCGGTGCCAGGGGCACGCCATTTTCTACGGCAACGCGGACTTCTTCGAGCGGCCCGGCCTCGTGCGCGGGCTGGAGAACATTCTGGTGGACGTGATGATCAATCAGGACATGGTGGACTACCTGCAGGAGCGGTTCGTATCTTTTTTCATCGAGGATTTCTATCGGACGATGGAGGCAAGCGGCCGGCGCATCGACGTGTTCTGGGCCCTCACGGACCTGGGCACGCAGGAGAGGCTGCTCATGGGCCGGGAGGCGATGGACCGCTACATCTTCAAGCCGCTGAAGCGCATGGCCGATGTCGTTCACCGGGAAGGGGTCAAGCTGATGTTCCATTCCTGCGGCGCGGTTCGGGAAGTCATTCCTGATCTCATCGCCTGCGGCGTGGACATCCTCAATCCCCTGCAGCCAGCGGCAAAGGGGATGGAGCCCGCGGGACTGAAGAAGGATTTCGGGGAGAATCTCGCCTTCCACGGCGGCATCGACATCCAGTACCTCCTGCCGCAGAAGACGCCGGACGTCGTGGCTGCCGAGACCCAGCGGGTTGCCGGGATCCTCTGCGATCACGGCGGATACGTGCTCTCACCCTCCCATAACATCCAGCTGGACACACCGACGCAAAACATTCTCGCGATGTATCGCACGGAGGCCCGCCGGCTCGAGAAGGAGGCATAAATGGCGGAAACCTGGCAGGAGCTCAGGGTTTCCAATGATGCGCTGATGGACGCCGAGGAGCTTCGGCGAAGGCTGGACGACGAGGGATATCTCTTTTTCAAGGAGCTTCAGAACCGGGACAAGCTGCTCGCGCTACGACGGGACATGACACGAGTGCTCCATGCAGGGGGATGGCTTGCCGCAGATGCGGACCCGATGCAGGGCATCGCCGATATCGAGCACCGCTGCACCGAGGGGGACCTGGACTACAACAAGGTCTATTTCCAGGTCCAGCGCCTGGAGTCATTCCACGGTATTCCCCACGAGCCCGAGCTCATGGACGCCGCCGAGCGGATCATGGGCAGGAAGGCCATTCCCCTTCCCGGCAAGAAGGCACGGCTCTGGTTTCCGAAGTTCAAGGAGCACACCACGCCCCTGCACCAGGACTTCGTGCACTACCAGGGCAGCGTGGAGACACTCACCTGCTGGGCTCCCGTGGGAGACTGCCCGATCGAGCTGGGCCCGCTGGCGGTGCTCCCCGGATCCCACAAGGTGAAAAAGGTCCTGCCCCATCACTTCTCCCTGGGCGCCGGGGGTCTCATCATCGACCTCAAAGAGCAGACACCGAAGCATCCCGAGTTGGACGCCACATGGCTTTCCACCAATTTCGAGCTCGGCGACACGTTGTTCTTTCCCGCGCTGACCGTGCACAAGGCCCTTCCGAACCTGACCGAGGACCGGATGCGCATCTCCCTGGACAACCGCTACCAGCGGGTGGGCGACAGGATCGCGGAGCACATGCTGGTGCCTCACATGACCGACATCTCGCCGCTTTCCTGGGACCAGGTCTACAAGGACTGGAAGAGCGACGAGCTGAAGTACTACTGGACGAAGGTGGAGTTCCAGAAGATCCCCCGCTACTGGGGCTACGCGCGCAAGGGATTCGAGGAGGCCATGGAGCTTGCCCGGCAGAACGACAAGCGCGGGATCTTGGCCATGCGCCGCACGATCCGGAGCAACCCTTCATCGGAGGACGCCAACAGGGCGCGCACGGTGCTGCAGGAGATCGGGGCGCTGGATTAAGGGCAGCGATTCGCGGCTTGGCGATGACGGCTCGATCCGATTCCATCCCATTTCCTTGGACGTTGCCGTGCCTCTTGACTACCTTTCATTGCTCGACCGATGAGCGGTCGGCCACGGAGGTGTGAAACGCATGGCATCCAATCATGGAGTTGTCTACCTCGGCCCCGGTAGAGTCGAGGTGCAGTCGATCGATTTTCCCAGGCTCTCCCTTGGCCCGCGAAAGTGCGAGCATGGCGTCATCCTCAAGGTCGTCTCCACGAACATCTGCGGCAGTGACCAGCACATGGTGCGTGGCCGCACCACGGCGCAGCCCGGGCTGGTGCTCGGCCACGAGATCACCGGAGAGGTGATCGAGGCGGGCCGGGACGTGGAGTTCATCAAAGTGGGGGATCTGGCCTCGGTGCCGTTCAACATCGCCTGCGGGCGGTGCCGCAACTGCAAGGAAGGCAGGACCGGCATTTGCCTCAACGTGAACCCCTCCCGCCCCGGCGCCGCCTATGGGTACGTCGACATGGGCGGGTGGGTCGGCGGGCAGGCCGAATATGTCATGGTTCCTTACGCCGACTTCAATCTGCTGAAGTTCAGGGATAAGGCGCAGGCCATGGCGAAGATCAAGGACCTCACGCTCCTTTCCGATATCCTCCCCACCGGCTACCACGGCGCAGTCAGCGCCGGCGTCGGTCCCGGCAGCATCGTGTACGTCGCCGGTGCTGGTCCCGTCGGGCTCGCCTGCGCGGCCGCCTGCCACCTCCTGGGCGCGGCATGCGTCATTGTCGGCGACATGATCCCCGAGCGTCTTGCCCAGGCACGGAGCTTCGGGTGCGAAACCGTGGACCTGCGCTCCTCGGGTACGCTCGCCGAGCAGATCGAGAAGATCGTCGGTGTCCCCGAAGTGGATTGCGGCGTGGACTGCGTCGGCTTCGAGGCGCGCGGCCACGGGAAGGACGCGGGCGTGGAACGGCCTGCGACGGTGCTCAATTCACTGATGGAAATCACGCGCGCGGGCGGCTCGGTGGGCATTCCGGGGCTCTACGTGACAGGCGACCCGGGCGGCATCGATGAGAACGCCAAGATCGGGAACCTCGGTATCCGCATCGGGCTGGGTTGGGCGAGGTCGCACACTTTCTCCACGGGGCAGTGCCCGGTGATGAAGTACAACCGGCAGCTCATGGAGGCAATCCTTCACGACAAGATCAAGATCGCCAGGGCCGTCAACGCGACAGTGATCCCGCTCAAGGATGCCCCGCGCGGCTACAGAGATTTCGACAAAGGCGCCGCGGCGAAGTTCATTCTGGACCCGCACGGTCTTTTGTCCGCCTGAGGGACTATTCGCTACACGTTGATCCCCGCGGTTTCTTCTTTCACCACGCGGATCAGGTCATCGACCGACGTGACGCGGCTGCGTTCCATCAGCCAGCGCACACCGATTCTCAGGGCCGCCTTTTCAGCCACCGCGCGCTTCTCCATGTCAGGGATGCTCGTGATGTCCCACACGTTGACGATGCCCATCATCCTGCGGAGGAACTTCGTCCCCCCATGACCTGCTGTCTCCTGGAGGAGCCGCAGGACGGTCGCCCGCCGGAAGGCCGCAAACGCCTCAATCCCTCCGTTTGATTCCCAATATCGCGCGGGCATGAGGTCTCCATCCGGATGTTCCTTCCACACCGCATCGAGCTTTCGCGCGAACTCGTTCCAGACGTCGCGGACCATCACCAGGATGTACTCCTGGTACTCCTCCCGCTGCTCCCGGTCCGCGGTATGTCCGTAATGCGACAAAAAGTTCAGCACAAGATTCTGCAGCACTGCCCCCACGTCATACGCCATGGGCCCGAAGTAGGAGAACTCCGGGTCAATGACCCGGGTGTCATCCTCATTCAGCATGATGCTGCCTGTGTGAAGGTCCGCATGGATGAGGGCCTCCGCGTGCGTCATGTAAGCGGCTTTCATCTGCGCAATTTCGGTTTTCACCCCGGCATTTGCCCGTATCGCCTCCACCTCCGCCTCCACCAGCGGGTTCCACCTGTTTTCCGGCGAGGTGATGTAGGGGTTGGTGTAGACGAAATCCTCCTGCAGCTTGTTCAGGTGAGGATTGATGAACCGGGCCTGCATCTCCTTTTTCTGGACGCCCGGCAGGAAGAAATCCGAGGTGTAAAACAGGGAGTTCACGAGGAAGGTGCTGATGTGATCCACGAACTTCGGGAAACGCCGCCGTTCCACCAGGGCCTTACGCATGATCTCGTGCCGCCCGAGGTACTCCATGACCATGAGGGACATTTCCTCGTCATAGTCATAGATCTCAGGCACCAGCCCCGGGCACAGTCGGTTGTAGGTCTGCATGGCCTGGGACTCGAAGCGCATCCGCTCCCGGGTGAGCGGCCAGGATTCACCCGCCACCCGCAGGTAGTTCAGAGCCTGCTTGACGATGACGGCCTGGCCCGGTTCATCCCGGTTTGTGACGATGAACACGAGATTCAGATTCCCATCTCCGACTTCCTTTACCGAGAGATCGGCTCCGCGGGCGAATCTCTGGGCGACGGCAGGACGCTCCAGCAGAAAGTCGATGAGGGTCTTCTCGTCCAGGGCGTGGTAGGCCACCGGTTGCTCCTGATATCTCAATTATTACCATAATAGCATGGATCTCCCGCCGTAAAACCGCAAGTCGACCAGCCCGCCGTGGCCGCCTGATGGCCTGCGCGCCGCCTCTTTTTCTGAGTTATGTATTGATATGCACCTTAGTGAGTGTTAGACTATTGTTCAGATTTTGAACGATCCTGCCGGAGCTGCCTGCGGACCGACCACGCCCCCGGCCCCGACAACCGTTCTGAAGCTATTGCCCGCATGCGGCAGAGTGTGCGTTTCGGCCGCCTCCGTTCGGTGCGAGCATTTCTTGTTTCGCGCCTCCAGGACCCCCCGTACGGGCGCCCCGGAAGAATCATCGCCAAATGATATCCAACGATACAGAGCTTTTCCTCATGGAGAGCCTCAGCGAGGCCGAGCGCACCCAGGCTCGTGTCACGCAGCGGGAGCTTGCGTCCCGCGCCGGCCTCTCCCTGGGCATGACGAATGCCCTGCTCAGGCGTTTTGCGGAGAAGGGCTGGGTCAAGCTCACCCGTCTCTCCGCGAAGAGCATTCACTATGCCCTGACTCCGGAAGGCGTCGGGGAGGTCGCACGGCGCACCGCGGGATATTTCCGTAGAGCCGCGCGCAATGCTGATCAGTACAGGTCGAGGATCGAGCAGTTCGTGCTCAAGGCGAGGGGGGATGGGGCGAGCACCCTGGTCCTCGCGGGGGCGAGCGAGCTGGACTTCCTCCTGGAGTTCGTCTGCGAACGCCATGGGATGGTCTTCGTCCGCACCGCGGATCTGGAGAGGGCACGGGCCATGAGTGGACGACCCGGTGTCGTGCTTCTCTATGCCGAGACGAGCAGCCCGGTGGGCGATGAGGGCAGGGCGCCGTTCGCGGCCCGCCTTCGGGATATCATCAACCAGTAAGGGGACATATGAGGCAGAAAAAGTACCCAGCACTTGCCCTTATCGCCATGACCATGCTCGCATTCGCCGCACTTCCCGTTTTCCCTCAGGATCAGTCGCCCGCCGCGCACGCATGGGTCATCAGATCCGTGGACTTCAAGATCACCGGCGTGACCCGTGAGTACTACCTCAAGCAGGCTGCCGACATCGAAGTTGGCAAGAGCTTCGCTGATGAAGAGTCCCTGAAGGCGTACGTCGACGACAGATCGCAGCTCATCAAGAATCAGCGGGCCATCGAGTCGGTCTCAATCGACGTCGTGTACGGAGAGACTGCCGAAGACGGGACCGTGCCGGTCGACCTTCACGTGACCACGAAGGACACCTTCAATATCATCGTTCTGCCCTACCTCAAGTACGACTCCAACAACGGCCTGGACCTCTCGGCGCGCGGCAGGGCATACAACTTCTTCGGGACCCTGCAGCCTCTGGCGATCAACCTGGACTACACGAACGGGGTCTTGCGGGATTCCAGCGGGAACGCCGTTCAGCAATGGTCTCTGTCCAGCACTTTCATGCTGCCGTTCAGGGCGGGGGGTCTGGATTGGTCGTGGAATTTCTCCCAAGCCGGTGCGTACAGCGTCGCGCAGCCCTTCGCGTATACCGCCACGACCAGTGTGACTGCCAACCTGCCGCTCGGGCCCGGCACTCTCGCCATCACGCCGAGCCAGGTTTTGAACCTGAACCAGCAGTACGCGAACGCGACGAACACGCAATACAACTATTATTCGAACGCGCTGTATTACACCACGGGGCTCTCGTTGAGCTATGGGATTCCGCTGGCTCAACAGGTCGGGCGATTCGGCCCTCTCACCTACTCACCATCGGTGAGCCTGTCCAGCAACTGGGTGCCCTCGGGTCCGCTTGACTCAAACCTTCCGGGTGCAAGCTTCGACATCGCCCACAGCGTGTCGTTCGGACGGGTTGACTGGATCGAGAACCTGCGAAGCGGCCTCTCCGCGAGTCTCACGAACGACAACTATCTCTACGTGCTCACCACGATCTGGGCACGCACTCTCAGTTTCTCCTTGAGCGGATACGCGCTGTTGTTTCCTCCCTGGCTGGGCGCCTCCTCCCGCCTCACCGGCTTCTATCGATTCGATGATACGATGAGCATGGGAGGCTCGACTCTTCGGGGAATCCTGGAGGCGCGCATCACCACCGATGCGATGGTGACGCTCAATGTCGACTTCCCCGTCAGAGTGATTCATTTCGTTCCCTCGCAGTGGTTCGGCCTGTCCTGGATGCAGTACTTCGAATTCGACCAGGTCTGGTCACCATTCTTCGATGCAGCGATCGGCCACTTCAACGGCCGATATTTCCACCCCTCCGATGGCTACTATTCAGGCGGGATCGAGGTGATCACTTTCCCGCTGAAATTCCGGAGTTTCTTTCTCCGTATCTCCGCGGGATGGGACATCGTGGCCGTCCTGCAGAACAAGAGCCTCAGCGGCCCGACCCAGCGTGACGGGCAGTCCATGCGCGAGCTCTTTATCGGCACAGGGATGTTCTACTAATGAGCACTATCGCTGTCATTGGCACGGGGTATGTCGGGCTTGTGAGCGGTGCATGCCTGGCGGATTTCGGCAACGCGGTCACGTGCGTCGACGTGGACGCGGACAAGATCGCGCGGCTGAAGAACGGGGAGATTCCGATCTTCGAACCGGAGCTGGATGACGTGGTCCGCCGGGGCGCTGCGGCGGGCCGTCTTTCATTCACCACAGACCTTGACTCCTCTGTCCGCGCAAACGACGTCGTCTTCATCGCGGTGGGCACTCCTCCGGCCGAAGACGGCAGCGCCGACCTCCGGCATGTCGAAGAGGCCGCACGCGCCATCGGCCGGGCGATGAACGGCTACAAGGTGATTGTCGACAAGAGCACTGTGCCGGTGGGCACGGCGCGGAAGGTTGCCTCCTGGGTCGGAGAGGAGCTTACCCGGCGCGGCGCGGCCCATTCGTTCGACGTCGTGTCCAATCCGGAGTTTCTCCGTGAAGGGTCCGCGGTACAGGATTTCACCCATCCCGACCGGGTGGTCATCGGCGCAGACCGGCCGCAAGCGCGGGAAGCCATGAAAGAAGTCTACCGCGCGCTCTTTCTCAATGAGACTCCCTACATCGAAACGGGTCTCGAGACGGCGGAGATGATCAAGTACGCGTCAAACGCGTTCCTTGCCATGAAAATCACGTACATCAACGAGGTGGCGAATCTGTGCGAGAAAGTCGGGGCGAACGTCCAGGAAGTAGCGCGCGCCATGGGAAGGGATGGCCGCATCGGCGCCAAGTTCCTCCATCCCGGTCCTGGGTACGGCGGATCCTGCTTCCCCAAAGATACCCAGGCGATTGTGCGCACGGGACGCGAACATGGCGAGCGCCTGACGCTCCTGGAAGCCACCATCCAGGCGAACGAGACCCAGAAATCGCGGATGGTGGCAAAAATCGATGACGGGGTCGGCGGTGTCTCCGGCAAGACCCTTGCCGTTCTTGGTCTTTCCTTCAAGCCGAACACCGACGACATGCGTGACGCGCCCTCACTCTCCATTTGTGAAGGGCTGGCGGCCCGCGGGGCGACTCTCCGCGTCTGGGACCCCGCCGCTCTGAAGGAAGCAGCTTGGCGCCTGAAGCCATTGGCAGAGAGGGTGGTTATCGCCAGTGACGAGTACGACGCTATCAAAGGCGCGGATGCCCTGATCATCCTGACAGAATGGAACCAGTTTCGAAACCTCGATCTGGCTCGAGTGAAAAGGCTCCTCAAGTCGCCGCAGCTCTTCGACCTGCGAAACATCTACAAGCGGCCGGTCGTTGAAGCGCAGGGTTTCCGGTACTTCGGGGTCGGCCAATGAAGAGATTGTTGGCCGTGATCGCTGCAGGATTCGTTGGCGCGGCCACTTTTGCGAACCCAACGCCAGTGACGAAAGTCTTTCAAGGACTTTCCGATGAGGAACGCGCGACCCTGGAACAGGGGCATGCTTTGATCCGACAAGCGTCGTCAGCGCGCTCTCTCAGCCTTGCAGCTCCTGGAGCTTTTGCGGACGAGATCCGCGCTCGCGTCCGGGCGCTCGGCGCGAACTATGTCGGCGAGGTGATCATGGTTGTGCCGGGGGGCGCGGCATCTTCGGGTTCACTGGAGGCTCTGGCCAAGGATCTCGCAAACGTGGAGGGCTACGTCGGCATCCCCTATCGGTCCAAGCAGAGCAACAGGACCTATGATCTATTCGACAAGATGACAATTGTTGAACGCACGACGCAATCCGACGGTCAGACCGTCGTGGCTGACCAGCACATGGATCCTTTCCTAGAATATCGTGCACAATACTCCTATGAGCTCGAAGGTGTGGAGCTTCATTTCCGTTCTGAAAACCTGACCACGATCTCCTATAGAGGCTTCAATGCCGTTGGGCCTGGGGACATGCTCTGGTTCCTCTATGGTTTTCCTCAAGATGGAGCAATATGCTTGTACGGCGTTGGCGCAGTGAAAGCATTCGATCTCTTCGGGCTGTTCGGAGACCGAATGAAGACTTCATTCATGGGGCGCATACAGGCATTTTTCAGCTACCTGTATGCGAAGAGAGCAGAAGGAAACACAACTCATGGCCAATAGTGCAAAAGAAGGGGCGTGGAGTTTCGTCATTCAGCCAAGGCGAAGGTGGCTGGATATCAATCTGCGCGAACTCTATCAATACCGCGATCTGATATGGCTTTTAGTCAATCGGGATTTTGTGACTGTCTACAAGCAGACAATACTCGGTCCGGCATGGTTTGTTCTGAACCCACTGTTTACTACCATCGTCTTTACATTTGTCTTTGGTGGCTTAGCGAAAATACCTACCGATGGCGTGCCGCAAACTCTCTTCTATTACGGCGGAACCATGCTTTGGGGATACTTTGCCGCCTGCTTGAACACCGCTGCAGATACCTTTAGCAGCAACAGTGGCCTCTTTGGCAAGGTCTATTTTCCACGACTTATTCTTCCCTTAAGCAAGATCTTCTCTAACTTGATTTCGGTGGGGATACAGTTTCTTACTCTCATTTGTTTCTATTTTTACTACGTTGCAACCGGCGCTCCGGTCCGCCCCACCTGGTGGGTGTTTGCCCTGCCGCTTTTGTTGATGCAACTTGCCGCTCTGGGAACAGGGTTTGGCATGATAATTTCCGCGCTAACAACCAAGTATAGGGATTTGCGCCAACTCGTGACATTTGGCATTACTCTGTGGATGTACGCAACGCCAATTGTATATCCATTGTCGCAGGTGCCTCAGAAGTACAAATGGATTATGATTGTGAACCCTGTAACTGTTCCAATCGAAGAGTTTCGCCACGCCATGTATGGCGTAGGCGGTCTTCCTGATCTCAATGTGATGATCAGTGCGATAGTTTCAATCGCTGTAGTATTGGCTGGGTTGGTGCTGTTTAACCATGTCGAACGCACTTTTGTGGATGTAATATAGCCTTATCAATGCCGGCAGGTTATTATGCCTAGTATAAAAATAACCGAAGAGAAGATTTAAGGAACTGGTGTCGACATGGGCAGCCTAGCAATTAAGGTCGAGAATATCTCTAAGCAATATCGATTAGGAGTCGTGAACTATGGCCACCTCGCCAAGGACCTTCAGAGCTTGTGGGCGAGACTACGGGGGAGGGACGATCCGAACGCAATTGTAGGTGATGCCGGAATCGATAGAAAACCGAAGAGGGACGACCGCTTCTGGGCGCTCCGGGATGTCTCTTTTGACGTCGAACAAGGCGAGCGTCTTGGCATCATTGGACGCAATGGAGCAGGTAAATCGACGCTTTTAAAAATCTTGTCGCGTGTGACCGCTCCAACTGAAGGTGTAGTCAAGGTGAAGGGGAAAGTTGCTAGCCTATTGGAGGTTGGGACAGGATTCAATCCGGAATTGACAGGTCGTGAAAATATTTTTCTCAATGGCGCTATCCTTGGAATGAGCAAAGGGGAGGTAAGGAAGAAATTTGATGAAATCGTCGACTTCGCCGAAGTGGCGCGATTCATCGATACGCCAGTAAAACGCTATTCGAGCGGGATGTACGTACGACTCGCGTTTGCAGTTGCAGCGCATTTGGAGCCTGATATCCTTGTGATAGATGAAGTGCTTGCAGTAGGGGATGCAAGTTTCCAAAAGAAATGCCTTGGGAAAATGGATGATGTCAGCAAGAAGCAGGGACGAACAGTGATCTTTGTAAGTCATAACATGAGTGCTATCAGCTCCCTATGCGAAAGTTGCATACTCTTGTCAATGGGACGCATAGAAGGCAAAGGACGGACGTCCGAAACTTTAATGAAGTATTACGCGGCTAATGGAAGGCATTCTGATGCGCATGCAGACTATGCTTCCTTGCCAGTCCCAATAGGAGATAAGCACGCAAGGTTGCTTTCCGCATCGGTGGTCAATTCACAAGGCAAAGTAACGCACGAAATCAGTATTCATGATTCATTTCGTGTGAATATGAAATACCGAATACAGCAAGAGTCAAGTGCTAAGCTGGTACCGAATTTCCATTTTTTTACTTCAGATGGCACACGGGCATTTGTAGATAACGCCCCTGGTGTCATGCCGATGTCTTGCGGAGACTACGAAGCAACTTGCGAAGTACCTGCCGATCTGTTAAATGATGGCACATATACGATAGGGGTGGCATTAAGTGCCTATTCCAAAACGTCCCTAAACATTTGCTTCTTTGAAAGGGAGGCACTATCAGTACATGTGCGGGATCCGCTGGATTTGAAGTCAAATCGCTACGGATATCGAGGAGAAGTCCCTGGCGTCGTTCGTCCGCATCTAAGATGGGCACTGAAAGAGGTGAGGAATTGAAAGTGATTATCCTTGCAGGCGGCCTTGGAACTCGATTGAACGAAGAAACTGATCTCAAGCCAAAGCCCATGGTCGAGATAGGAGGCAGGCCAATGCTCTGGCACATCATGCAGATATTTTCGCATCATGGATTGAATGAGTTCATCATCTGTCTGGGCTATAAAGGCTATGTAATTAAAGAGTATTTTCATCACTACTTTCTGCACCAATCTGATGTGACCATTGATATTCAAAGCAACAACGTAGAATACCATGAGCCGAAAGTAGAGCCCTGGAAGATAACCCTCGTCGATACCGGATTGTCGACGATGACGGGCGGACGGATAAAGCGAATCCAGAAATATGTCGGGAATGAAACCTTCATGGTCACGTACGGCGATGGAGTAGGTGACGTGGACATAGGAGCCCTCCTGAAATTTCATCGACAAGCAGGAAAAACTCTGACGGTGACCGCGGTCCAGCCTTCCGGACGGTTCGGAGCGCTCGAAATAGACGAGCGCGGTAATGTTCGGTCATTCGTCGAGAAACCAGCGGGAGACAAGGCGTGGATCAACGGCGGCTTTTTCGTGATGGAGCCAAACGTGTTCCGGTACTTGACGGATGACGAGACAGTCCTCGAACGGGAGCCTCTTCAGCAACTTGCGAAAGATGGAGAGTTTGCTGCGTTCAAGCATCGAGGGTTTTGGCAGCCCATGGACACGCTGCGGGAGAGAAAAATGCTTGAAGAAATCTGGAGCTCCGGCAAGGCGCCATGGAAAACATGGTAGAAGACGGAAACTTCTGGGCGGGACGACGGGTGTTCTTGACCGGCCACACCGGTTTCAAGGGATCTTGGCTCTGCATCTGGTTGCATTCACTCGGAGCGGAACTGTACGGCTATGCCCTGAAGCCGCCTACGGAACCGTCATTGTTTTGCATGGCGGGAGTAAGAAAGCTAATGACCGCCTCAACGGAAAACGATATTCGTGATCTTGCCGCGCTGAGATCGGCCCTCGTCTCAGCGCAGCCCGAGGTCGTGTTCCATATGGCTGCGCAGCCGTTGGTCCGTGATTCCTACAAGGATCCGGTTGAGACATATTCCATCAACGTGATGGGAACGGTAAATCTTTTCGAAGCCTTGAGATCATGCCCTTCTGTTCGCGCAGTCGCAAGCGTCACGACTGACAAAGTGTACGAAAACATGGAATGGGTTTGGGGCTACCGCGAAACCGACAGACTTGGAGGCCATGATCCGTACTCCAACAGCAAAGCATGCACGGAGCTTGTCACCGCAGCCTTCAGGAGCTCTTACTTCAATGAGAAAGATTACCCGAAGCACGGCGTCGCGATCGCCACCGCTCGAGCCGGGAACGTTATAGGCGGAGGCGATTGGGCCGCTGAACGCCTCGTTCCGGATTGCGTGCGTGCTTTCACAAGTCACCAAAAGGTGAAGATTCGATATCCGAACTCAATCAGACCGTGGCAACACGTCCTTGATGCACTCAACGGGTACATGATTCTTGCCAAGTCATTGGCCGAAGCGGGGACGCGGTTTTCCGGTGCCTGGAACTTCTCCCCGGAAAACAGGGACGCAAGAAGCGTGTCCTGGGTCGTGCAGACCGCAGCCGCGCTTTGGGGCGGGGATGCGCAATACTCGATCGGGACGGATGAGAACCCCCACGAAGCGGGGCTGTTGATGCTCGATCATTCAAAGGCCCGGCAACTCCTTGGCTGGAAGCCACGCTGGAATATTGAGAAGGCTTTGGAGAAGACCGTGGGGTGGTTCAAATTCTCTGAACGTGGAACGAATGCCTTCGAGATTTGTCGATCTCAGATCACGTCATTCGAGGCTGGAGAGTGATTTTCCGACCCCTTGCCCTCGAGGGCGTGTATTGCATCGAACTTACTCCCCGTGGAGATGAAAGAGGGCAGTTCACGCGTCTCTTGTGCATGAACGAGCTTGCGGCGATCGGGCATGGAAAGAGTGTTGTGCAGGCGAACCATTCCCTGACGCAGAGCGCCGGCGCGATACGGGGAATGCATTTCCAGTGTCCGCCGAAAGCCGAAATCAAGATGGTCACGTGCCTTCGAGGAAGTGTGTTCGACGTGGTGATTGACGTGCGCAGCGGATCACGGACATTTCTTGGATGGCAAGGAATCGAGTTGAGTAAAGACAATCACCATATGATATATATCCCGGCGGGATTCGCCCATGGTTTTCAGGCCCTGGAGGACGAATGCGAGCTCCTGTACTTCCACACGGAATACTATTCGCCCGATTTCGAGGATGGGATACGCTACGATGATGAGGCAGTCAAGGTGGCTTGGCCTCTGCCGGTGACAAACGTGTCTCAGAGGGACCTGTCTCATAAGAAAATCCTCTTGCGGAAGTTCGAGGGGGTCACCGTATGAAATGCAGATTCTGCAAAGAGCTATTAGAGCAGGTTTTTCTTGATTTGGTGACCTCACCTCCATCCAACTCTTTCCTCAGAAAAGAAGATTTGAATGAACCCGAGACCTACTTTCCGCTGAAAGTATTCGTGTGTGAGAAGTGTTTTCTCGTTCAGGTGGATGAATACAAGAAGTCTGCAGAGATCTTTTCGCAGGATTATGCATACCTGAGTTCGATGTCCCGAACATGGCTCGAGCATTCCCGGCAGTATGTAGAAATGATCGTCTCACGGCTGCATCTTAAGACGGACTCCCGGGTCGTAGAAATCGCTTCAAACGACGGATACCTTCTCCAATACTTTGTGGAAAGGAAAATTCCCTGCTTCGGAATCGAGCCGGCATCCGGAACGGCCGCGGTCGCAAAGAAAAAGGGCATCCCTGTCATAGAAAAGTTCTTCTGCTCGGCACTCGCCGCGGAACTCAAGGCGCAGGGAACGCGAGCGGACCTCATCATCGGGAACAACGTGCTTGCACACGTTCCGGATATCAATGATTTTGTAGCGGGCCTCGCAACGTTTCTCAAGTCGGGAGGGACCATTACAATGGAGTTCCCTCATCTGATGCGACTTGTTGAGAACAACCAATTCGATACCATCTATCACGAGCATTTCTCCTACCTCTCTTTGGGCGTTGTGAGAACGATCTTTCGCGATCATGGCCTCGAGATCTACGACGTCGATGAACTCGCAACGCATGGAGGCTCTTTGAGGGTATACGCGCGCCACGGCAACTTCGACGGTTTGCCGGTGTCGAGCAATGTCGAAGCTCTGGTAGAGCAAGAACACATCGCCGGCATGAGCTCTTTGCACTACTACCTCGGTTTTCGCGAGCGGGCCCTCAAGGTCAAGCTCGATTTCCTGGGTTTTCTGCTCGACGCAAAGAGGCACGGCAAGAAAGTCGCAGCATACGGAGCCGCCGCGAAGGGGAATACTCTGCTGAATTTCTGCGGTGTCAAGAATGATCTCGTTGATTTTGTTGTTGATGCTGCTCCCTCGAAACAAGGGCGGTATCTCCCGGGGAGTCGCATCCCTGTCGTGAACGAAGAATTGCTGAAGAGGGAGAAACCTGATTTCGTGCTTGTATTGCCATGGAACATTAAGGATGAAATCGTTGAGCAGCTCAGCTACATCAGGGAATGGGATGCGAAGTTTGTCGTTGCGGTCCCTTCGTTGGCCACTTTTTAGGGTCCCGCGCTCGCAATGAAGATCCTGGTCACAGGCGCCTCAGGCTTCGTCGGCAGACATGTCATTCGCAGACTCCTCGGGACAGAGCATACGATAGTGGCAACTGCATTGGAGGAGCGGGTGAATGTGTCGGACAGCGTTGATGCCGACAAGCTGGTGTATGTCCCATGTGATTTGAACCGGGAGAATGTGGATTACCACAATCTATTCGGTCGGCCGGACGCGATCATCCACCTTTCCTGGGAGGGGCTCCCCCGCTACGGCGAGTTGTTCCATATCGAGCGAAATCTGCCCTCCAACTACCGATTCCTGAAAAGTCTGGTGGAGGCGGGTTTGAAAGATGTGACGGTCATCGGAACGTGTCTCGAATATGGTCTGCAAAACGGTCGGCTTTCAGAGGACATGTGTCCCCAGCCATCAACTCCGTATGCCGTGGCAAAGGACTCCTTGAGGCGCTTTTTGGAGGAATTGAGAAAGAAATCCGACTTTGCGTTCAGATGGATTCGAATATTCTACACGTACGGTGAAGGCCAGAACAAGAATGCGATCCTCGAGCAGCTCAAGATCGCGGTTGGCCGGGGCGACAAGGTGTTCGATATGTCAAGGGGAAATCAGCTTCGAGACTATCTAGCAATAGAGAAAGTGGCAGAGCACATCGTGCGCATCGCCCTCCAGAGAAAGGTGCTGGGTGTCATCAACTGCTGCAGCGGCAAGCCGGTTTCAATCAGGGAACTCGTGGAAAGCCAACTGAAGGCGATGAATGCTCAAATCTCTCTCCACCTTGGCGTGTACGACTACCCGTCATATGAACCGATGGCATTCTGGGGTGACACGTCCAAGCTGCAGTCCATCATCAACGACGAACATTGAGGAAGGCCGCGAAAAGTGCCGAAGTGCGTGTGTGGTAAGGGCCAAGGATCAGGAAACATTCGAAATGCAGGACAAGCGCGACGATGTCTGTCCGTCTTGAGTGTTCTTGGAGGTCTGAGTGGTAACCATCGCAGTAGTACATCTCGTCCGGCACTGCAATGAGCTTTCTGCCCTCAGCAACTTCATCTCATCGTACGATGCTCACCCTGCCGGAATTGAGCATGATTTGGCTGTCATCTTCAAGGGGTTCGAAGCCAAAGACAGTCACACGCTGGAGAAGTGCAGGTCGATTCTTTCAGGGAAATCGTATCGCGAGATCTTCCTGGACGATAGCGGATTCGACCTGGGCTCATACTTCAAGGCGTACAAGCACTTTGACTACGATTTCTATTGTTTCCTGAACTCGTTCTCCGTAATCCTTGCGGACAATTGGCTCCTCAAACTAGCCGCTGCTGCACGAGGAGACGGCGTTGGCATCGTCGGTGCCACCGGATCGTATGAGAGCATCTACTCGGAGATTTGCCTGTGGCGTTTGAAGGATTTATGGATCCGGCACAAACCTCTGAGTCCCTATGTTCCTGGCGGCTATGACGATGGATTTCAGAAAAATGAGCTTGCCGCGCTACGAAAGTTGGAGTCTCAATATCCGCCATTTCCCAATTTTCATATTCGTACAAATGCCTTTTTGCTGCCGAAGAATGTCCTCGACAGGATTCGAATCCCCGATTTGCGCCAGAAGGACGATGCCTATGTTTTCGAAAGCGGGGCAAACGGCCTGACGCGACAGATTATGGCCATGAATCTCGCTCCTCTTGTCGTGGGAAACAACGGAAAATCGTACAGTCGAGAAGAATGGATTGAAAGCAGGACTTTCTGGAGCACTGACACGAGCAACCTCCTTGTTGAAGATAATCAAACGAGAATGTTTCGTACGAGCGATGCAATCCGAAAAAAAGAACTCCACAACAGTGCTTGGATGGGCCCTTTCAAGAGAAAGTCTCCAGCGCGTCGGCGGTCTTGGCGTGCCGCATGTCCTCTCTGCACGAGGGAAGCCAGACCCTTCGTCCGCGCAATGGACTACAACAGAAGGATAACCGAGGAGCAATTCTCCTACTTTCAGTGTAGGTTCTGCAAATACGTCTTTCTCAACCCTGTGCCCTCTGACCTAGGAAAGTACTACCCTCCTGATTATTATCAGATACCCTCTAGCATAGATGAACTGCGAATCAACGCGGAAAAGTACGAGCGGTACAAAATCGAGATTGTGAAACAATTCAAGAAAGCAGGAAAGCTTCTTGAGGTGGGGCCGGCCACGGGCGGTTTCGCTCTACTCGCTAAGGAACAAGGATTTAATGTTGACGTCATCGAGATGGACAAACGCTGCTGTGATTTCCTCAGTACCGCAGTCGGCGTCAACGTGCACAACTCAACCGAGAGCGACGCGGTGCTCGAGTCTTTGGACGAGAAATTCGATGTTATCGCGCTGTGGCACGTGATCGAACATCTGCAGGATTATCGCAGTGTTCTCTCGGCTGCCATCAGGCGCCTCACGCATGATGGAATACTCGTCATCGCGGCTCCCAATCCCGGAGCTCTTGGGTTGAGGATGTTTCGGAAATATTGGGCCCACCTGGATGCGCCGCGGCATGTTGCACTGATTCCGATCTATCTATTAACACGACAGCTTCAGCTGATGGGGATGAAGCCCATCCTCATCACAACGAAGGACACGGGGAGCCTGCATTGGAACAAATTCGGATTCGAACGCAGTGTTAGGAATTATGTTGCGGATGGCTCACGATTCCCGCTGATAGTCAGGGGTTTCCGCAGGATTCTTGTCAAGGCTGTGCGGACGGCTGAACCGGCCGTGACATTGGCGGAATGGATGAATGGGTGGGGTAGCGCGTATGCTGCCGTCTATCAAAAGAAAGCTTTGAGATGAGGTTTTCGATACTCATTCCGACGCGAAATCGTCTGGAATACTTGCGCTATGCCGTCGAGACGGTTCGGAGACAAGACTTCTCAGACTGGGAAATGATTGTCTGCGACAACTGCTCTGAGGACAACGTCGCTGACTATGTTCGGCTACTCGACGATCCGAGGATCATCTACTACCGGACCGCACAACCAATGCCGGTAACGGCAAATTGGAACAAGGCCATGGAAATGTGTCATGGCGATTACATGATCATGCTCGGCGACGATGATTGTCTCATGAGAGGGTATCTGCGCGAAATGAACGGTCTCATCGACAGGTTCGAATCCCCGGATGTTATTCACACAAATGCCTTTCTCTACGCCTACCCGGGGGCTGTTGCGACTTCGCCTGCAGGTTTTCTTCAAAAATGGCGCTACGGAATATTCAATGTACATGAGCCGTACGTGTTAGAGAAAAAAGTTGCCTCAGATCTCGTTGAAGAGACACTGAATTTTCGCGTCGGATTCGGCTGGAACATGCAGTTCTCGCTCGTCAGTCGCAAGATGATTGAATTGATGAAGGAGTTCGGGGACTTTTTTCAATCCCCTTATCCGGACTATTACGCCACGAACATGCTGTTCCTCCTTGGGGAGAGGATTCTGATCGTTCCGAAGCCATCCGTCGCCATTGGCATCACCCCGAAATCGTTTGGGGGGTACTATTTTAGCGGCAAGGAAATGGAGGGTGCAGCTTTTCTCCAGAACGTCGGAACGAAGGAGTGTCCAGACGCTCACGAATCGATTTTCCCAGGTGAGGAGCATACAAACAACTGGTATCGCGCGGTTCTTGCCATCACGAAGAACTTGCGTCAGAGTCAGCCCCAGCTGAGAGTCAACGTTCATCGATTCAGAATCGTGCAGACGATCTGGCTTCTCAGACGGTCCCTGATGAAAAAGACGCCATCCATTCTGTCAGTGATGGGGCTCCTTTTTGGCCGCATCAGCCCGAGGGAAGTGGCGTACCTTTGCTACCTGATTGTGAGAATCTTCGTCATGAGGTTGATGCGGATACCAAGGAACGTAATTGATGCTTCTCTCATAGGAATTTCCAAGCAGTATCCGTCGGGGACGATCGAGATGGTGCCAACAAAAAGGAGATACGAAAACATTCTTGACGTTTTCGATAATGAACCCGCCCTTGCGTCCCCGCAATGAGCGCCCTGTTATGCCCAAGAGCATCGAGCCTCCGATATTTTCCGTAATATTGCCAGTTCACAACGGCGGTACATATGTTCGTGCCTGCATCAAGAGCGTTCTTGAGCAGCGTGTCACCGCATTTCGCCTCGACATTCTGGAAAACTCGAGTACTGACGGAACTCGAGAGTATGTCGAAGGACTCAGCGACAGCAGAGTTTCCATCTGGCCATCACAGAAGAAACTATCTATCGAAGAGAATTGGCAGAGGATCCTGCAGATTCCCCGCAGCGAATACATGACAATCATCGGTCACGATGACCTGCTCGATCCTTCCTTTCTCGAGGTGATACTATCCCTGATACATGATCATCCGGACGCGAGTCTGTACCAAACGCATTTTCAGCTGATCGATAGCACCGGGAAACTCTTGCGACACTGCACCCCAATACCGTCGATGGAAAAGGCGCACGAGTTTCTCGCAGCGCGGTTGTGCCAGATGAGGGATTCCTTCGGTACAGGCTACGTTGTGCGCTCAAGGGACTACGATGAAGTTGGTGGCATCCCGCCCTACCATAAACTGCTGTTCGCGGATGAGGCACTATGGTACATGATCACACGAAAGAGCTACAAGGTGGCTTCGCCCCAGGTGTGTACTTCCTATCGCCTCCATTCCGGGGGCATGACCGGCGGAGCAAATCCTTCAGACTACGTACTGGCGTTGCGACACTATCTGGGTCTCCTTGAATCCTTGCCCCCGGATGCGGATACCAAGCGAGTTCTCAAGAACTACCTTGCTGGGTATGTCCGCTACTATGTCCCGAACGGGCTCACTCACGCTTTGGCATTGGACGATACTCTGTTTTCGTCCGTCTGCGAAAGCGCGCAGGCTATTTACGCATCTCCGCTTGCAGATCTTTCCGCCGATGATGTCAAGAGGACCCTCATTCTGAAAAGCCATGCCTTCCTCCGGGGATTTTGGAAATCTGCGCGATTCCTCATCCAGATACTCAAGTCCTGTCTTCCCTATTCTCTCGTACTCCTTATCCAAAAGAGACTCGCCAAGAGCCTCTCTAGGAGGCTGTAGGCATAGGGCGGGTCTGCTCTTCCTTTTGAACCCGGGCGATGGCAGAGCTGGACAACTCACGAAGAAGTTGCTTCTCTGTGGTACATGGGAGAGAAGAGCTTTCGTCCGTGGGATCCGACCCAAGCCTTCCTGTTGCGCCCTCGCCGACGGAGCGGCTCCCCGCGGGGCATCTGGCCTATTTTATCAGTGGTGGGGGGCTCCCGCTGCATGTTCGTCCGCATCAAGCGCACCATACTTCAGGTCAGAAGGGACATGGCCCTGCTCAGGCGAGCAGCAAGCATGGGCACAGCATTGGCGAAACGGGTCGTGCGGAAAGCTCTCCGGGGGATCTTTTCGTGAACAGCGGCGACAAGGCTTTTGTCTATGGCCCCAAGACCCTTGGACAAAGACGGGACCAGGCACTTGGTGCACTCTCCTGGATCCTGAACGCTCTTCTGCTGGTGAAGTATCCAGCAGAGAAGGCGGCGAGAAGAGAGCTTAAGAGCGCGTTCGAGCGCGAACTGAAGACTGAATCGAAGAGCGGGCACCAATTGTTCGATTGGACCACGAACATTGATCGGCTGAGTGTCGAGGTGAGAACGAATGACCCGCGGCACTTTCTGAGATGGAAGGTGGTCCGAGAGACAATGTTCCTGAGCTCCGTGCACGGCGCCGAACTGAAGTTCCTGAAACGTGCGGAGTGGCCGTTCTACCGCAACGCGATTACGGAGGTTCCGATCGGAAATCCCATACGGACGCCCGATATGCGCACCAGCGCCAATCGGATCCACCAGGCCTATCACATTGCCCGATTCTTCGATCATCGGAAGAACAGGATCGAAGATCTGAAATGCATCATGGAATTCGGGGGCGGGTATGGATGCATGTGTCACCTCCTCTGTTCAATGGGGTTCAAGGGTGAATACGTTCTCTATGACTTGCCGCATTTTTCCCAGCTGCAGAAGTACTATCTCACGTCGACGGGATTGACTGTTCGGTCGAGCGCGGATGGCGCCCGGACCTCGAATCCCTCGATCTGGTGCGTTTCGAGCTTCCAGGAGCTCGACGTTGTTCTGGAAAGGATCGGGCTCACGGATCCCTCATTGTTCATCGCGACGTGGTCCTTGAGCGAGGCCCCGGTTGCTGTTCGGAATCTGGTGTCGAAGAGAATCGGCGGGTTCAGCTCATTTCTCATCGGCTACCAGAATCGCTTTGAACAGGTCGACAACAGTGAGTATTTCAGGAACTTCACGAAGGATTTCGGAAGTACAGCGTGGCGAAACGTGCCAATCGAGCACGATAAGGGGAACCATTATCTTTTCGGAGAACGAGAGCCGGACGCACCACCATGCTGAGCGTGGTTGTACCTTCCTACAACAGAAATGAAGATCTTCGGCTGTGCTTGGAGAGCATCCGGAGCCACTCCCGACTTGAGAATGAGATTATTGTCTCAAGCCCGTCGGAAGATGAATCGACGCGGCGCATGTGCGAGGAGTTTCGGGCGAAGTTCGTCCTTGACGGATCACGGGACGGCGCGAAACGGGTGAAAAGTCTCTATGCTGTTCTCAACGAGGGTATCGAGCAGGCGACACAGGATCATGTCTGTTGGCTCAATGACGACTGCATTGTTCTTCAGGATTGGGATCGTATTGCAATGTCCTACTTCGGGGCGGATACCGGCCTGGTGGTATTGAAGACCAGGGGCATCGGCAATCATCCGGATTTTCTGATCGGCCGCACCGTCTTGAATGCCATATGTGCAAACTATGCGATACTGAAGAAAAGCATCGGCATCCGCTTCGATGAGGAGTTCAGCTGGTATCATGGGGATGCGGACATCGGTATCCAGGTTCTTTCGAAAACACCCTACACCGTTGTGGGCACGGAGGAGGGTCTCGTCGTCCACGCTCACCGGGTGGATGAAACCAGAAAGCAGAACGAATCCGATCCCCGCATCGGACCGGACGGGGACCGGCTGATCGCCAAGTGGAGGCATTACAAGCTGAAGGGCGCGCACGTCGTCAGGATGTCCCCCGTCGAATATTGCATCCACCGGCTCTTGCACTATTCGGGAAGACTTCGAAGCAAGGTGCAAAGCATCTCGAGGTAGATTCAGGACGGATGCTGAGAAACGTACCCTTCAAGATCGAAAGCAGCCTCGCTCGATGCTGGTTCCGCGTGGCAGGAATGCGGCCTTCCAGCTCGCCATTCGTAACCGGGGACTCATTTCGGAGCATTGCCAACCATGTTCTTGACGGGCAGGTATCGTTCGACAGCTCGCGCATCAAGCGCGGACAGATCGTGTTCGTCGAGACCCCCTGCTTGAGTCTATTCGCGCAGAGGCACCTGCCATCGATCACCGAACCTTTCGTTTTGATCACCCACAACGGGGACCTGAACATCGATGACTCATTTTCGGAAACGGCCGCTCACAAGAGAATCGTACACTGGTTCGCCCAGAATGCCGTTTTGAAGCACCCGAAAGTGACCGCCGTTCCCATCGGTCTTGAAAATCGTCATCTGCACACCAATGGCGTAATTCGCGATTTCAGGCGCCTGGCGCAGGGGACATCGGTCAAGAAGGCGCGTATTCTGTACGCGTTTACCGTTGGGACGAACAGGAAGGAGAGAGCACCGGCGTGGGACGCACTGAAAGCATGTGCAATCGCCGATGGTCTTCAGCGGGTGAACAGCCGCGCATATCTCAAGACTCTTGCAGGGTACATGACAGTTGCATCGCCACCGGGGAACGGTATTGATTGCCACCGAACCTGGGAAGCCCTGTATCTGAAAACAATACCCGTGGTTCGGCGCTCGCCTTTCTACGATTCGTTCCCTGGTTTACCCGTTCTCCCTGTCGATGACTGGAACGAGATTCGACTGTGGGACGAGCCCTTTCTTAATAGCTCCTACGAGAAGCTTGCCCCGCAGATTGAAACAACGCCGTACCTCCATTTTGGCTACTGGGAAGCCCGCATCCGCGATGCCTGCTCAGAGGCCGCGTCGTGAGTCTGAAATCCGCTTTGAAAGGGATGATGCCCGCGCCAACGTGGCGAGATGCACGGTCGGTCGTTGACTGGTGCACCAGGACTGCCGACTCCCTGCTTTTTCTTCTCCGGAGGAAGGGACGTCGTGTCTGGCGAATCCTCTTCCCTGAAAGGGACGGGACGGGCCTGAACTTCGCGATGCTCTGCTTCCGGCGACCTGTCTATGTGGGCCTGGCAATTTCCAGCATCAATTCCCTGCACTATTTCAATCCGCGACACCGTGTGACCTTGTATCTCGATGCGGTGTGCCTTCAGGAATTCGGGCGGCAGAAATCCCGGCTCGACTACAAGGACTACGTTCGCGGCGTGCTCATCGAGGACGACCCGGCGGCGCCCTGGCAGTTGACGAAGCTCAGGCTTGTGCTGCTCTCCGCATCACAAGGGATTCCATTTGTGGATGCCGATTCTCGATGGCACCTCGACCCTGCGCCGCTGCTCGATCCGGATTGCGTCACGTACCTGGTTGAAGTGAATCGCCTCCGGAACGTTCCGGCAGAATGCGCCCTTGTCGAACGCGGACTCGGCCGCCCGGAATGGAAGGATCTGCGGCACTACAATACGGGTTTCGTCTCAATCCCCGGAAAGTACTGCTCGGAAGAATTCAAAGGCGAATGCCATTCATTGGCGCGTCAGATCCTGGATTTCAGCCTGACGGAAGGCGTGCGCGCCGAGGAAGGGCGACTTCTGCGGCACGTGTGCGAGGAGCTCGCGCTCAGCCTGGCCGCTCAGATCGCGATCGGACCGGACAATATTCGGACGTTGAAAGCAGAAGACGGACCAGGAAACCGTCGGGTGATCGAATCCTTCTATTACGGTGCGCTTCACGGCATCACCTGAGAGAGAAGCACTCTCCTCATGATCGTGCATTTTGCCCATGGAGGGCGCTTTGGCAATCAGCTCTTCGCGGTGGCGTTCATCCAAAAGATCCGGCGCGGCCGTGAGCGGGTTATTTGCAGCCGGCTGGGCGAGGTGCTTCGCGACATGACGGGTCTCAGGCACTTTGTCAACTTCGAATCTCGCGCGGCGATCCTCTTGATCGACCGCATTGTGGATCCGTTTGCGCGCCGTGTTCTGGTTCCACTCGGTATCATCGGTTCGCGGATCGAACAGTCCCAGGGACTGCTGAAAGCTCGTGCGGGCCTGCTGCCGGTGACGTACGTGCGCGGCTACTTTCAGAGCCGGGAATGTCTGCCGCGCGGAAGTACGCCGCTTCTGGGGCTCCGCAGCCGCGAGGAGGGTGCGGCCAGGGATTTGCTGGGTGAAGCCAGGGGAAGAACCCCTCTCTTCGTGCATGTGCGGCGCGGCGACTACGTGACCTGGCAGGTGCTGGGAAAACCAGATCCTTCTCTTCCACTTGCCTATTACCGAAGAGCGATTGCACAACTCTCCGCCATTGTGGCGAATCCGTTCTACTTCTATCTCGGGGATGAACCGGAATGGCTCTCCGAGGCTTTCCCGGAGCTCCCTCATCGCGAGGTGACGGGCCGTGCACCGGCGAGCGACCTGGCGCTCATGAGTCTCTGTGCGGGGGGAGTGATCTCGAACAGCTCATTCGCGTGGTGGGCCGCGCACTTCTGCAGAGGAACTGCGCCGATTTTTGCCCCGCTGTACTGGCTCGGGTGGAGATCGGGTGCGTGGTACCCGCCAATGATTGAAACAGCTCGGTTGAGCTTTCTCCCGGTAGAGAGTAGGAATGCCGAAAACTGACACCATCGACGCGCTCAAAGACACACGGTTTTTCCGGGAATCTGATTTTGCGGAAGATTTTTACGCAAAGATAGTCGACCTCCACCATTGGAGGCTGCTCGCCGAACGGTTCGACATTCACCTTCGACAAGAGGCCGGGCCTTCCGATCCAATTCCAAAGCGCATTCACCAGATCTGGATAGGCGGTTCCTTGCCCAGGAGCTATCAGGTCTGGACTGAGAGCTGGAGGAAGCTCAACCCGGGATGGGAGTATCGACTTTGGGATAAAGAGGCAATTCTCGATTTCGGGCTGGTGAACGAGGAGGCATTTCGAAAATCCGTCAGCAACGGTGTGAAATCAGACATCGCGCGGTACGAAATACTATCTCGTCTCGGCGGTATCTATGCCGACACGGATTTCGAATGTCTCCAACCGCTCGCAGATGTCGCGCGGAGATGTTCCTTTTTCGCCGGCACTGTATTTCACGAGAGCCCCGTGATCGCAAACGGAATCATGGGTTCGGCACCGGGACATCCGCTTTTGACCAAGCTGATCGAGAATATCACTGGGCCCGTGACGACCCGGGACGGCATGGGCATCCTTCACAAGACAGGGCCATTCTATCTGACAAGGCAATTCTTCGAAAATGTCTCCCTCCTCGGCAGCAGTGATGTTGTTTTTCCCAGCACGTACTTCTATCCCCTGCCAAATTACGCAGCCAGAGACGAGATTGCGGAGAACAATACGAAGCGATATGCACGGTCCTGGTCGATTGCGATCCATCATTGGGAAACAAGCTGGCTGCGGGCAGGTGCGCTGCGCGTGTTCCTGAATCGGCTGAAGAATCGAATCGGTCTCTAGGATACCTCGGATGGTGATATTCCTGAGTGTTGGAGGGCAGACCGGGAACCATCTCTTTCAGCTTGCATACATGCTTTCCTTCAGGAGAAAGCGGGAGTATCTCATCACTGCAGGTTTTGGCAGGGCGCGAAAGATCCTTTCGCCGGACGTGCGGCGCTTCTGGATCAACTTCGAGTCATCGGTGGGCCGGTTGGCTTTCGCTCGGATCATCGAGCCTCTTCTGTATCATCTTCTCTACCGGACCGGCATTGCGTGCTCGAAGTTCCAGACCTATGGAAACGATGCAGGGATTGCGGAAAAGCGGGGAAGACTGCGGTGCGTGACCCTCGTGAAGGGCTATTTCCAATCAGAAGCTTTCCACAGCGGCGCCATGAGAGTGACATTCGCGCTTCGACCCGGATTGATGCGTCAGGGAAGGCGGGTAGTCGAACCTTCTCTGCAGAAAGGGATGGACCCCGTTTTCATTCATGTGCGTCGAAAGGACTATTTGAAAGCCTTCCCCCAAGCGGTACTCCCTGACGGCTACTATCAGGCCGCGGTGTCCACCCTGAAGAAAAGGATTGCGTCGCCTTTCTTCTTCATTGTCGGGGACGATCCAGAATACGCCGGAAGGCTTTTTGCGGATCTCGAGCCGAAAGCCATCTCCCGTTCGAGCGCGGAGACGGACCTTGCAGTCATGGCATCCTGTAGTGCTGGCATCCTTTCGAACAGCACGTTCGCATGGTGGGGCTCGAGATTGCACGGTCAGGGCGGGCCGTATCTTGCACCATACTTCTGGATCGGCTGGCGCACACGCGAGTGGAATCCCGCGGGCATCGAAAAGTCCCGTCATCTCGAGTTCATGTCCGTTCCGACGGGAATGGAGACGGCGGGGCCGCCGGAACTCTCCCACTAGGACAGTCCGTTGCGCGTTCTGTATGATTACCAGGCCTTTCTGCAGAGACAGGGCGGCGTTTCCCGATACTTCGCGGAGCTGCTCGAGGCTCTCAGAGGTATTCGAGGATTCGAAGCGCATCTTCCCTTTTTCTATTCGGACAATGAATATCTGCCAGGGAAGTCATTTCTTACCCGCGCGCATTTCAAGGGGAAAGAAAGGCTCATGGATTCAGTCAATCAGATGTTTGCCCGGCATGCCCTCAAGAGCGATTTCGACGTCTTCCACCCCACCTATTTCCGACCCTACTTCCTCGGCCGCCTGAAACGGCCCCTGGTCATCACGATTCACGACATGGTCCACGAACAATTTTCTGCCGACCTCATCCGGGACGACGGAACGATCGGAAACAAGAAGCTGCTCTGCGAACGGGCGAGCAGGATCATCGCGGTCAGCGAGAACACGAAAAATGACGTGTGCCGTCTGCTCGGTGTCCCCGAGCAACGCGTCGTGGTGGTGCATCATGCAACGAAGATGCGGTACTTGGCCGAGCCACGCATCCACGAGCGCCCGTACGTACTCTACGTGGGAGCCAGGTCGGGCTACAAGAACTTTCCTGTATTTCTTCACGCAGCCGCCGCAGTCCTGAGACGACGTGAAATGGATCTTCTATGCGCCGGCGGCGGCGAATTCACTCGCGCCGAAAAAGAATCAATCCGATCCGTAGGGCTCGAGGAAAGCGTCCGACATGTCGGAAGGCTGACATCGGGCGAGCTTGCCAGCCTGTACCATTTCGCCTCGCTGTTCTGTTATCCTTCCCTCTACGAGGGATTCGGTCTCCCGCTCCTGGAGGCATTCGCCTGCGGATGCCCGGTCGCGGCCAGCTCGACCTCGAGCATTCCGGAGGTGGCAGGCGATGCGGCTGAATACTTCGACCCGAGCTCAACGGATTCCATGTCGACGGCGATGGAAAGAGTCCTGTCGGACAGGGAGCGCACCGCTGAGCTTGTTGCGGCAGGGCGGAAACGCCTGCTTTCGTTTTCCTGGGAAGAATCTGCACGCAAGACCTATCAGACCTACTGCGCTGCACTGGGGGCAGAGAGGTGATCGCCGACTCGACTACTGCTCCCGTCCTCTTGCTTGTCTTCAACAGGCCTGAAACGACACGAAGGGTTCTGGCTTCCATAAGAAAAGCGGCTCCCCGGCAATTGTTCGTGGCGGTCGACGGGCCCCGGGCGGGTCACGACCAGGACGCCGCACGCTGCATGGAGGTGCTGGATCTCATTCGTCGGGGCGTCGACTGGGCCTGCGACGTCCAGTACCTGCTGCGGCCCGTGAACCTCGGGTGCCGGAAAGCAATCAGCTCCGCAATCTCCTGGTTCTTCGAGAACGTGGTGGAGGGCATCATCCTGGAAGATGACTGCCTGCCGACGCAGCAATTCTTCCCGTTCTGCTCGCTGCTCCTTGCGCGGTACAGGGACCAGCCGAGAATCGGTCACATCGGTGGATTCAACTGCCAGCGAGGAAGAAGACGCGGAAACGGATCGTACTATTTTTCCCGGTACTTCCATATCTGGGGGTGGGCGAGCTGGCGGCGGGCGTGGAGAGGGTATGATGTCGACATGTCTAGCTATGCATCGTTTCTCGAGAAAGGGGCGCTGGAGAAGCTGTTCGCACGGCCCTCTCTCCGGGAGTTCTGGAGGGACAACTTCGACGCGGTTGCGCGGCGGGGCATGGACACCTGGGACTACCAGTGGGTCTACCACAATTTCTGGGAGGACCGGCTGGCGATCGTGCCGAATCACAACATGATCGAGAACATCGGCTTCGGTTCGGGGGCGACGCATACTTCCACAGTGAGCGGAAAAGTGCCCCCGGTTGAGGACATCATTCTTGAAGACATCGTCCATCCCGAGCATCTCGTGCCGTGTGACGAGGCCGACGAGTTCACGTATCGAACAGAGCTGAAGCTCGGTCTTTTCCATGACATGAAGCACATCATCAAGCGGGTCGTGCGGGCACATGCTGACTGAACAGATCCAGCCGCCGGTAACAGTCAAACGACCGCCGCCTGTCAACTTGAAACCCGGGGACGAGAATCTGTTTCAGCACGAGTACGTCCGCGAAATCGGTCCTGCGCTCGTGCGCGAGCTCCGGGATGTCGAGGCATTGCCAAACGGGTTTCTCATTGCAGGAGGCCGGCTGGTCCGAGAGGCTCTTGTCGGCGCTCCTCGCGGAATCCGCGCTCTCAAGGCCCAGGCGAGGATGCTGCAGTACCGGCTCCTTGCCCGTCAGACCACGATCGCCCGCGGTGTGTGGGTGACGGACGAGTTCTCGAATGGCTACTTCCACTGGATTTGCGATGTCCTCCCCCGACTGGAGGCGGTCGGAATGGATGCCGTCCGCGGCCGAACCCTGCTGGTTCCCGCGATGGCAGACTATTCCTATTGCGCACACAGCCTCGAAGCGTTCAAGCTGGAAAACACCCGGTGCTTCCCGTGGTCCGAGAGGGTGCGGGCCGGCGAACTCCTCGTCGTCGGTCCGGCCGCGCCGACCGGGAATTTCCGGCCCTCCCACATGATCGCATTGCGGGAGAGGATGCGTCGACGTTTTGGAGCAGGGGCCCCTGGGCGAAAACTGTACATCAGCCGGGCCAGGGCGCCGGGACGGCGCATCGCGAATGAGGAGGAGGTCGGCGCGGTGTTTCTTCGCCATGGATACGAACGTATCGCTCCGGAAGAGCTCTCGTTCGACGAGCAGGTGCGCATCGCTGGTTCCGCTTCAGTCCTTGCCGGCAATCATGGGGCGGGACTGACAAACATGTGCTGGATGGTTCCCGGCACGACCGTGCTCGAGCTCCGTCGGCAGGGCGACCGGCACAACAACTGCTACTACTCCCTGGCGGCAGCCCTGGGGATCGGATACCGCTATCTTGCGTGCTCCGCGGCGGATGAACGCCAGCCCACGCATGTCGCCGATCTCGTGGTTGACCTGCATCGGCTCGAAACCGAGCTGGCAATGATTGGCTAGCCCGGTGATACCCCGGATCATTCACCAGACCTCGCGAACGATGCATGTGCCCGAACAATGGCGGGCGTACCAGTCCAAGGTGAAGGAATTACACCCCGGGTGGGAGTACCGACACTGGACGGATGAGGACAACCTGAGGCTCGTGGAGACCTCAGCGCCCCACCTTCTGTCGTTCTACGAGGCGCTGCCGAAAGTCATCATGAAAGTGGACATGATCCGCTACGTGATCCTCGATGTGATGGGAGGGCTCTATCTCGATTTCGACTACGAGTTTCTGAAACCCTTCGATTTGCTGGACAGGAAGATTGTTCTCCCGAGGGAATCCGACGACGAGCAGGAACTCTATCTGGGGAATTCGGTGATGGCATCCGAGCCCGGGCATCCGTTCTGGAAATGGGTGCTCACGCTTCTTCAAGAGGGCGTGACCACCCTCGGGCGTGCGCCCCTGGAAGAGGAAGTGGTATCGTTGACGGGCCCCGGACTCGTTACGAGGACCTTCAATTCGAACCGGGCCAGCATGCCCGACGTGTGGGTACCCCGCCGGCACGAGTTCAATGCCCCCTATCCGAAAAACGAAGCCGAGCATGCCTCTCTCATTGCAGCGGGTGAATCGTACGGGATACACCATTGTCACGGCACCTGGCGCGCGAAAAGCCTTCCCCAGAGGGCGCTCCGAAAGCTGGAGTTGATCAAGAGCAGACTGAAACGATGAGCTCGAACGACAGGCTTTCTCGCTCACTCAACGCGGCATTCGTCGGCGTCGAGTCCCATTTCGTCTATACGAAATCTTCCCTCTTTTTCATCGACGCCCTGAGGGAAAGCCTGGGGGCTCTCGAGGTTTTTGCCAGCAACTGGCGGTGGATCCATCTTCCTCGAAAAAGACACTGGGACCTCCTGGTGTTCTGGCAGCACTTTCCGCAAAGGTGGGAGCTGGACTGCCTGGACGTCGACAGTGTCGTCCTCGTTCCGATGCTCGATGACTGTCCCAAACAGGAGGAGTTCTGGAAAGACTACAAGGACTGCAAGATACTCTGCTTTTCCAGGTCCCTCGCGGATCTGCTGGGTGGTTTCGGGCTTCGAGTCATCCTGGCTCAATACTATCCACCCGTGCCTCCGAACGGTGTCGACTGGGGAAGTCCGGGCTTGCGGGCGTTTTTCTGGCCGAGGAAGAAGGAGGTCAATTGGTCTCACCTGAGACCCCTGCTCGAGGGAACAGAGTGGTCGAGCATTCACATTCATCGAACGGATAATTTGAGCGAAGTCCCCCTGGATCTCACGGAAGAAGAGGCAAGGAGACTTCCCCTGGCAACAAGCTCGTGGCTCGATTCTCCCCAGCACTACGGGGACATCCTGCGACAACACAACGTCTTTTTCGCGCCCCGGCGATATGAGGGAATTGGCCTGTCCTTCCTCGAAGCCATGGGCCTGGGCATGGCGGTCGTCTCACCCGACAATCCCACGATGAACGAATACATTCGGACCGGTGAAAACGGATACCTGTACGATCCCGAAAGCCCGGTGCCGCCGCGCTGGGCGGACGCGAGAAACTGGGGAGAAGCTGCGCGTCGGCAGTGCATCATTGGCCGCGAGGAGTGGCTGAGAGCTGTCCCCTCCATGATCGATTTCTTCCTGGAGCCCGGCCCGACACGAGGCCAGCCCTTGCATGACTCACGACGCACGCGCTCAATCATGAAAGCCTGGCCGGGGTATCTCCGATACCGCTTGATTCGCTTGCTCATCGCTGCACGAAACTTGCTCAGAAGGCAAAGCAGGTCCCATGTCTGACCCGAAATACAACATCATCTTCCGGACCTGTGACGCTGTCCGGGCAATTCACGGCTCTCGGCCCTTCGATCTGGACAAGAGGACACTCATCAAGATATGTTTTTTGAGTCTGATCGAGTCCGTGAAGGGTTTTCCTCATACCATCCACATTCTTGGTGACAAGCTTTCACCCGAGATTCAGAGCTTTTTCGGGCGGTTCGTGGAGAGGAACGAAAACGTCACCCTTTCCAATGACAACTACGGCAACGATGAATCCATACGTCAGTCGATCTCCCGGGCGCTTTCGTTCCCGGACGACGAATGGGTGTATTTCTGCGAAGACGACTATCTCCATCAGCCGCACGCCTTCACATGGATCGACGAGCTCATACGAAGCCGGTACGAGGTGCTCAGCTTCCGCCCGGGCCGGAAATCGTTGCGGCTCCTCTTTCGGGACGTCGAGAAAAAGCCCCTCTTCATTCACCCCGCCGACTATCCGGACCGGTATCACGCGAACCATCGGCAATTCTCTCTCATCTTTCTCACGAAATACAATCACTGGCGGCAGATCAGCAGCACGACTTTCACCTTCCTCGGAGAAGTGAAGTCACTGAAAAAATACCGGAAACCTCTCTGGGAATCGGCAAAAGGTGCACAGGACGATTACCTGAGCCATCATCTCTTGAGTCATGTCCTGTTCCTCGGAAGAGGATTGTGCGTTTCTCCCATCCCCGGCCTGGCAACGCACCTGACCGAGGGCGTCATGACCCCGCTGGTTGACTGGGATGGTCTCGTTCGCCGGTTGACCGACACGCTCGAAAGGATGTGATGTACGACCACCTCCCCCGTTCGCTGAACACGCGCGTCCTGGTCACCGGCGGCGCAGGCTTCCTGGGCAGCCACCTCTGCGAGAGGCTTGTGAGGGACGGATATGACGTCATCTGCCTCGACAATTTCTTCACGGGCCAGAAGCGGAACATCGCCCATCTCATCGGCAATCCCTTTTTCGAGGTGGTCCGGCACGACGTGACCTTTCCCTACTATGCCGAAGTAGACCGCATCTTTAATCTCGCCTGCCCGGCAAGCCCGCCTCATTACCAGTACGACCCCGTGCAGACCACGAAAACATCCGTTCATGGGGCCATCAACATGCTCGGGCTTGCCAAGCGGGTCAGGGCGCGAATCCTCCAGGCTTCGACGAGCGAGGTCTACGGGGACCCCGAGGTCCACCCCCAACCGGAGAGCTACTGGGGACGCGTGAACCCCATCGGCATCCGCTCCTGCTACGACGAAGGCAAGCGCTGTGCGGAAACACTCTTTTTCGACTATTGGCGGCAGAACCAGGTGGACATCAAGGTCGTTCGAATCTTCAACACCTACGGCCCGAGGATGCACCCCTATGACGGGCGGGTGGTGAGCAACTTCATCGTCCAGGCACTGAAGGGAGAGGATATCACCATCTACGGCGACGGCTCCCAGACACGGTCATTCTGCTACGTGGACGATCTCATGAATGCGATGATGGCGATGATGGACACGCCCGAGGGATTCACCGGTCCCGTGAATGTCGGCAATCCGGGAGAGTTCACGATGCTCGAGCTCGCTCAGCTTGTCATCAGGCTCACAGGGGCGCGGTCCCGTCTCGTGTTCCGTCCCCTCCCTCAGGATGATCCCCGGCAGAGGAAGCCCGATATCACGCTGGCCCGCAAGGAACTGGGCTGGCAGCCCGCGGTGGACCTGGAAGAGGGCATCCGCAAGACGATCGAGTATTTCAAGGGCTTGCTGGTCGTTCTATGATCGAGAAGGGGATCATCCTCGCAGGCGGTCGGAGCACGCGTCTTTTTCCGGCGACGCAGGCATTCAGCAAGCACCTCCTTTCGATCTACGACAAACCCATGATCTACTATCCCCTCAGTACCCTGATGCTGGCGGGGATTCGCGAGATCCTGCTCATATCGAATCGGGAGGATGCGCCGCTCTATGCCCGCCTGCTCGGGGACGGTTCCCGGCTCGGTCTGTCCATCCACTTTGCCGTTCAGGAGTCGCCGCGCGGGGTAGCGGATGCGTTTATCGTCGGCAGGGATTTCGGAGGAGGAAAGCCGATCGCGCTGATCCTGGGCGACAGCCTCTTCTACAGCGACGGGCTTGCAGGGATTCTCCGGCAGAGTGCCCGGCTGGAGCGCGGCGCCAAAATCTTCGCGTACTACGTGCGCGATCCCGAGCGCTATGGGGTGGTTGAGTTGGACCAGGCAGGTCGGGCGGTTTCACTGGAGGAGAAGCCCACGCGACCCCGGTCTTCCTATGCAGTCACCGGGTTGTATTTCTATGATAGTGACGTCTTTGACCTTGCCCGTGAAGTGCGACCCTCAGTACGGGGCGAGATCGAGATATCTGCCATCAACGAGGCCTATCTCGAGCGCGGAGCCTTGTCCGTGGAGCTTCTTGGACGCGGGGTCGCATGGCTGGATACGGGCACGCACCAGTCGCTGTTGGACGCAAGCACCTTCGTCGCGACGATCGAAAATCGCCAGGGCCTCAAGATATCATGCCCCGAAGAGATCGCGTACCGCCAGGGTTTCATCGACGCGGCCACATTGGAGAAGCTCGCAATGGACTACGGAGATGCGGACTACGGGAGGTATCTCCGGGGGCTCCTTACCCACGAGAAACGATACGTGAGCCGGACCTGAAACGTTGAGCGGTGCGGATTCCCCTCTTCTGGTCTCGGTGGTCACGGTCGTGCGGAACGACGCTGATGGTCTTGGGCGCACAATGGACAGCGTGGCGAGCCAGGATTACTCTCCCATGGAATACGTCGTGGTGGACGGGGCATCGACTGACGGAACGTGCGACGTCCTTCGGCGTCGCGAAGCGGAAATCGACCGCTGGATCACCGAGCCGGATGGCGGAATCTACGAGGCAATGAACAAGGGGACTCGGCTGGCAACCGGCGAATACGTCTGCTTCTTGAATGCCGGCGACCGCTTCGCTTCGACGGATACGGTTTCCCGCGTGTTCCTCCCTCCCCCGCACGCGGAGCTTGTCTGGGGTGACTGCATCATCGAGAGCCGCGCGGGTGAGGAGTACGACCGCGCGCGCGAAGTGCTTCGGACCCTGCACCGGCAGATGACAGTGAGTCACCAGAGCCTCTTCGTGAAGCGCTCGGCCCTGCTCGCGAGGCCGTTCGACGTGTCATTCAGGATAGCGGCGGACTACGATTTCCTCTGCGAGAGGCTTCTCTCCGGCGCATCCTGGGAATACCGGCCGTTTCCCGTCAGCCGAATTGACGATCGGGGAGCGTCGGCGCGAATCTTCCGAACGAGTATCCGGGAGAAGAGACGAATCTCGCTTGCACGGTTCCCCCGGAAACGTCTATCGGTGCTGCTCCATTCCCTTCTGCTCGAGCTCTACATGAACGCGAAGATGCTTCTCAAGGGCGCGCATGGGAACTGAGTACCTTCTCCGTCTGGATGATGCATGTCCGACCCTGGATCCCGGAAAATGGCAGGCGGTGGAGCAACTCCTGTCCTCGCACGGTATCCGACCGATCGTTGCGATCGTTCCCGCGAACGAGGACCTCGCGCTCGTTCGCGCAGCGGCGGATCCCTTATTCTGGCAGCACGCCCGGACATGGGCCCGGGCCGGGTGGGTGATCGCCCTTCATGGATACTCGCATGGACTCAGGCCCTCCCGGGCCGGCCTTGTTCCCGTCCAGGCTCGAAGCGAGTTCGTGGACTTGCCGCTGGATGAGCAGCGGCGTCGCATCCGCCAGGGCGTGAAGGTGATGGAAGCAGGCGGGCTGACGGCCGAAGCCTGGGTTGCCCCTGCGCACGGATTCGACAGGACGACGCTTCAGGCGCTCCGCGTAGAGAGCGAGATCCGGCTCATCAGTGACGGCTTTGCGCGGCGCGCGTACCGCTGGGAGGACTTCGTCTGGCTGCCCCAGCAGCTGTGGAAGCCGAGAGCCATGAAGAGCGGTCTGTGGACGATCTGCATACACCCCAACGAGCTTGAAGAGACCGGCCTCCGCGCGCTTGATGAGTTTCTCGACGCCCACGCCGGCTCGTTCCCCGACCCAAGGGATGCCGCGGCGAGGGCGGTCCCGTACGGGCCTACCGACGCGCTCTTTGCCGCTGCATTCAGGATACTGCTCTGGACGAGAAGGAAAGTGCGATGACTGAAAGGGACCTCGAGATATTCGTGCCGGGCAGGGTCTGCCTCCTTGGCGAGCACTCCGACTGGGCCGGCGGCTACCGCAGGATCAATTCCTCCATCGTGCCCGGCTATGCGATCATCTGCGGCACCAACCAGGGACTCCGGGCGAGGATCAAGCCCCACCCCGACATGCTCGTCTTCCGCTCTTCGCTGACACAGGGCGGGGTGCGGCAGGAGTTCGAGCTTCCCATGCGGGCCGATGCTCTCCTGGAAGAGGCGAAGCGGGGCGGCTTTTTCAGCTACGTGGCGGGCGTTGCCTATCAGATCCTCACGCATAACACCGTGAAAGGACTGGTGATCGACAATTTCGCCACCGACCTGCCGGTGAAGAAGGGACTGTCCTCCAGTGCCGCTGTCTGCGTGCTCACCGCACGGGCGTTCAATCTCGCCTATGACTTGAAGATGACGGTTCGCGGAGAGATGGAGTACGCATACCGGGGGGAGATCACCACGCCCTCGCGCTGCGGCCGCCTGGACCAGGGCTGCGCCTATGGCTCGCGCCCCGTCCTGATGGAGTTCGACGGAGACTCCCTGGAAGTGTCCGAGCTCGCGTGCGGGGCGGATTTTCATTTCATTATCGCGGACCTCAAGGCCACAAAGGACACGGTCCGGATCCTCGCGGACCTGAACAAGGCATTCCCCTTTGCGGAGAACGACGTGGAGAGGGGCGTGCAGGAGTGCCTGGGCCCGACAAACAAGCGGATCCTGGGTGAAGCGGCGGACGCGCTTCGCCGCGGTGACCCAAATCACCTGGGCGCGCTCATGACGGAAGCCCAGCGGATGTTCGACCGCTATGCTGCTCCTGCCTGTCCCGACCAGCTCACCGCCCCTGTCCTGCACCGCGTGCTTTCTCATCCCGCGCTCGCGCCCCTCATTCTGGGCGGAAAAGGCGTGGGCAGCCAGGGCGACGGGTCGGTCCAGTTTCTCGCGAGGGACACGGAGGCGCGTGAGACTGCCATCGGCATTCTCGAAAAGGATCTAGGGCTCAGCTGTCTGCGTCTTACCGTGGCGAGAAGCAAGAAGATCCGCAAGGCCGTCATCACCGCCGCCGGCTATGGCACGAGGCTGTTCCCCATGACTTCCGCCGTGCGCAAGGAGTTTCTCCCCGTCGTCGACAGGAAGGGACGGATGCTGCCCCTCATTCTCGCGAACGTGGAAGAGGTCGTGGCCGCGGGGATCGAGGAGATCTGCATCATCATCCAGGAGCAGGACCGGCGCTTTTTCGAGGACTTCTTCGGTCAGAACCTCCCGCCGGGACACTACGAAAAGCTCTCCGCTCATGCGCGGGAGAGCCTCTCCGCGATCAAGGACCTGGGAAAGCGGATCGTCTTCCGCGCCCAGAATGAACAGCGCGGGCTCGGACATGCCGTGTACCAGGTTCGCGACTGGGTCGGCGCGGAGCCGTTCATGCTCGTGCTGGGCGATCACCTGTTCGTGCCGCGGGGGGCGACGGGATGCGCGCGGCAGCTGGTCAACAGGTTCGAGGAGCTTGAAACCGCGCTCATCGCCCTTCAGCAAACCCCGGAGTCCGAGATCGGGCGATTCGGAACCGTCGGAGGCTCCTGGGTTGACGGCGATGCGAAGCATGACCTCCTGGAAATCGCCATGTTCAAGGAGAAACCGGACAAGGAGTTCGCCTCGGAGTTCCTGGCCGTCGATGGTCTTCCGGAAAAGACCTATCTCACGGTGTTCGGGTTGTACATCCTCACCCATGATCTGTTCCTCGAGCTTGCGCGCGCCTCACAGGAAAGCGATGCGGACGGTCACGAGGTTCAGCTCACCGATGCGCTGGAGCAGCTCAGACGACGGGAGCGCTTCCTCGGCCTCGTCATTGATGGTGAGAAGGTCGACATTGGCCTGCCCGAGGGATACCTCACTGGCCTCATGAAGTTCGCGGGCCGCGCGTGATTTTCGGAGCATGCCCATGATCGAAGTGATGCGGCGCAGGCGCGGAATCCCGTACGCGCAGAAATGGTTTGCGCACGAGGCGAGCTTTGTGGATTCGCTTCGGGTTGCTGCGTACTACCAGTTCCTCGGGAGCCGGCCGGCAGGGCTCTTTCTCAGGCATCACTTCACCACTGTTCTGATCGACCTCCAGCGCGATCCCGACAGCATCCTGGCGGATATGCACAAAAACGTCCGCAGCGAGATACGCCGTGCTGAAGGCGAAGGGCTCCTCTGGGAATACGGAGTCGACGCCGCAGAGTTTGCCGACTTTCACGCGGCTTTCGCCCGGGAAAGAGGGATCGAGGGGGTCGACCTCTCCCGTCTTCGCTCCTTCGGCACGGCGCTCCTCCTGACCCGGGCCACCACGGAGGGCAGAACCCTGGCCCAACACGCATACCTGGTGGATCCGGCTGAGAGCAGGGCGCGGTTCCTCTACTCTTCATCGGGTCGGTTCGAAGGCTCGAACTCCGCGCTGGTCGGCCGTGCAAACCGCTGGTGTCACTGGAAGGACATGCTCCACCTTCGGGAGCACGGCATTCGAACCTATGACCTGGGCGGAATCGCCGTCGGTGCGGAAGCGGCTGCCGTCTCGGGAATCAATGACTTCAAGATCCGGTTCGGGGGAACGACGGTCAGGGAAGATCACTGGCTCTCGCCTCTTTTTGCGCTGGCAATGCTTGCAGGAAAACACGGGCGTCCTTCGTTATAATCCTTATTGGAATGAGAATCAGCGACAAGAAGGATCTTTACGACCTCATTCACGAATGCAAGGGAGCCCTGCAAAAACTGGGCGTGCGCCGTCTCGGTGTCTTTGGATCGTTTGCACGGGACGAGTCGCAGTCCCAAAGCGACATTGATCTCCTCGTTGAGTTTGTGCCAGGGATGAAGAGCTTCGACAACTTCATGGAGCTTGCACATCTCATAGAAGATCAATCTGGACGCGAGGCTGACATCGTCACTGTTGAAGGTCTCAGTCCTTACATCGGACCTTATATCCTCAAAGAGGTTGAGTTCATTGCTTTCTGATCTTGAACTGCTGCGACATATTCGCGATGAAATGGAATTCCTGATTTCCGATTCAGTGCATTTGACCAGCAGTGCATTCTTGTCAGATGAAACACGGAAACGGGCGTATGCGCGAAGCCTGGAGGTCATCGGAGAAGCGGTCAAAGGACTGTCCTCCGAGTTGACTCTAGAGCATCCAGACGTCGAATGGCGAAACATGGCTGGCATGCGGAACAAGCTCATCAATAAGATCAAACTCATAATCGATTCGCTTCGCGAGTAGACAATTGGCATTCGGTCCCGTCCAATTGAAAAACGAGCGGCCTTCAGGCTCCGGCCGCGCGGTGCTTCTCATCAACAGCATGGGCACAGGCGGGGCGGAGCGCGCCGTTGCGCTTGCAGCCGCACGCCTCCGCGCTCGCGGACGGGATCTCAGGATACTGTGCCTCGAGAAAGCCCCTGAAGAGGAAGCTCCCAGCCAAGAGCTTGAAGTCGTCTACCTCTCGGGGATGAAAACTTCCGCCGGCCCCCTGATGAAGCTTGCCGCTCTTCCGCTCCTTGCGTTTCGCCTCTCTTCCTACCTTGCCCGACAAGGGGTACAGACGGTCATGAGCCACCTGTTCAGGGCCAACTTCGTCAACATTCTCGCAAGACTCCTTGCTCGCGCGCGCCACAGGGCGATCCTGGTGAATCACACCCGGATCAGCCGGCTGCGAGCGGAAGGCATCCAGGGCCGGATCAACTGGCTGCTCTGCAGACTGCTCTACCCGAAAGCGGACTTGGTCGCCAGCGTGTCCTCTGGCGCTGCCGCGGAGTGCGCGGAGCTTCTCGGCCTGTCGAGCAGGCAATCTCTCACGCTGCACGATCCGATCGACACGGAAGCGGCCAATGCGGCCGCTCCGAGGGAAGGGGCGGGAGATGCCCTCGTCTGCGCGGGGAGGCTTGTATCATTGAAGCGTTTCGGAGACCTGATCGAGGCATTCTCGAGGATCGCGGCTGACTTTCCACGGCTGAGCTTGCGCATCGTCGGTGACGGGCCCGAGCGCGCCGACCTCGAGCGTCGTGCGGCCGAATCCGCCGCGGGCCCGCGGATCACATTCAATGGAAGAGTCGCGGATCCCTTCGGCGCGCTTTCAGGATGTGCTGCTTTTGTTTCCGCCTCGGAAACGGAAGGTTTCGGAATGGCCATCGTCGAGGCGCTTGCCCTGGGCATTCCCGTAGTCGCCTCGGACTGCGCCTATGGGCCCCGGGAAATACTCGCACCTGACACAGACCCCACGCGCCTCCTGGAGCCAGGCGCAGGAATGGAGATCGCCTCCTTCGGCATCCTCTATCCCGTGGGCTCGGTGCCAGAGCTGGAAAAGGCGCTTCGGAGGCTCCTGGCCGACGAAGCCATCAGGTCCGAGCTGGCGCGCAAGGGGCCGGGCCGGGCCGCGGATTTCTCCGCCGAGCGCGCCATCGCAGTGTATGACCGCCTGCTCTTTTCGGCCTGAGACAGAACGTGCGGAACAACCTTGTCGTCATCGCCTACAATACATGCTGGTACGTCTACAATTTCCGCATGCCCCTCATCCGTGCGCTCACCGCACGCGGATGGCGGGTGACGATCCTTGCTCCCCGGGACGACTACACCGAGCGGGTGACAGCCGAAGGCGTGGGTCATCGCCACATCGATCTCGATGCTCGGGGCACGAATCCCCTGCGAGAGCTGAAAATGGTCGGAGTGTTCAAAGCGGCCTACCGGGAGCTCGAGCCGGCTGTTGCCCTTCAGTACACGATCAAGCCCGATATCTATGGATCGATCGCCGCGAGGTCCCTGGGGATTCCCGTCATCAATACGGTCACGGGGCTTGGCACGATGTTTTCGGGCGGACCCAAGCAGATTCTCGCGCGCCTCTTGTACCGATTCGCCTTCTCCCGTGCGAACCTCGTTGTTTTCCAGAACACGGACGACCGCGCGCTTTTTGTCCACGGGCGGATGGTGCGGGAAGCACGCACCGCGCTTTTGCCCGGATCCGGTGTGGATACGGAGAGGTTTTCACCCCGGCCCCGCGGCGAAGGCCCTTTCACCTTCCTGCTTGCGGCGAGATTGCTGCGCGCGAAGGGTGTGGAGGATTTCATCGAAGCTGCACGCCTGGTGAGGGCGCGGCGGCCGGACGCGCGGTTCGTGCTCCTGGGCAGTCATGATCCGGGAGATGCGGAGTACGCCGATCCCGCGCAGCTTTCCCGGGCGGTGAGAGAGGGCGTGGTGGAGCGCCCCGGTCATGTCGACGACGTCCGGTCGTTCATTGCATCGGCTGACTGCATGGTTCTGCCCTCGTATTACCGCGAAGGAGTGCCCCGATCCCTCCTGGAAGCGGCGAGCATGGGCAAGCCGCTGATCGCCGCGGACTCCGTGGGAACCCGGGAGCCTGTGCGGGAAGGGGAGAACGGTCTACTTTGCCGGCCGCGGGACCCCAGCGACCTTGCCGAGAAGATGGAAGAGATGATCGCGATGTCACCGGAAAGACGCGCCCAGATGGGCGCGGCCTCCCGCCGATATATAAAGGAAAGCTTTGACGAGAAAATCGTGATCGATGCCTACCTGGACGCGGTGGAGCGGCTGGCAGGTGAGGGGGAGTCCCAAGTGCGGGGGAAGGCCCGGTCGTGAAAGTCCTGGTCACGGGAGCCGCAGGCTTCATCGGGTTTCATCTCTGCCGCCTCCTCGGTGCGCGGGGAGAGCAGGTTGTCGGCATCGATTCCATCAATGAGTACTACGATCCCGGCCTGAAGCACGCGCGCCTTGCCGAGCTGGGAATCGATCGGCCGTCCGCGGACTCGGGCAGGCTTGCGCAGAGCACACGGTTCGCCCGCATGGGCTTCTGCCGGCTCTCCCTCGAGGATCGGGTTGGAATGGACCGACTTTTCTCCACGCAGAAGTTCGACCGTGTCTGCCATCTTGCCGCCCAGGCGGGAGTCCGCTACAGCCTCGAGAATCCCCGCGCCTACATCGAGGCGAACGTCGTCGGCTTCCTGAACGTGCTGGAGGGATGCCGCGCTACGGGAGTCGGCCACCTCGTCTTTGCATCCAGCTCCTCGGTGTACGGCCTTTCCCGGCGCACTCCATTCAGCGAGCACGACGGCACCGATCATCCCGTGAGCCTGTACGCCGCATCCAAGAAAGCCGACGAGATGATGGCCCACGTGTACGCCCACCTCTACGGCATCCCAACCACCGGGCTGAGGTTCTTTACTGTGTATGGTCCCTGGGGGAGGCCCGACATGGCCTACCACAAGTTCGCCCGGGCCATCGTGGCGGGAGAGCCCATCGAGCTCTTCAACTCAGGAGAGATGACGCGGGACTTCACGTATGTCGATGACGTGGTGGAGGGCGTGGCGCGCGTGATGGATCGGCCCCCGGCGCCGGACCCACGGTGGGATCCCGCACGGCCGGATCCTGCATCGTCCTCTGCTCCCTATCGCGTCTACAACATCGGCAGCAACCGGGCCGAGCCCCTGGCCAGCCTTGTTGCAGCGCTGGAGAGCGGGCTGGGCCGGAAGGCCAAGCGCCGACTGGTCCCGATGCAGCCCGGGGACGTGCGCGCAACCGAGGCGGATGTGTCCGACCTCCAGCGCGATTTCGGCTGGAAGCCAACGACCACGCTGGCAGAGGGGATCGTCCGATTCGTCGAATGGTATAAGTCATATTATGAGGGGTGAACGCGTGAGGGAGTTCAGGTGCATTCTTGTCACTGGAGGCGCAGGATTTATCGGCTCGAACTTCATTCGGCATGCCTTGGGGGCGGCGGGATTTCATGGGAAGGTGGTCAACTTCGACGCCCTCACCTATGCGGGCAACCTTGAAAGTCTCGCCGATGTCGAGGCCGAGCACGGCGGGAGCCGCTACTTTTTCACCAACGCCGATATCTGCGATCGACCTGCCGTTGAGGCTGTCTTTGCCGAGCACGCACCGGATGCAATAGCGCATTTCGCGGCAGAAAGCCATGTCGACCGCTCCATTGCGGGACCCGAAAAGTTTGTCCGCACGAATGTGCTCGGGACCTTCACTCTGCTCGATGTCGCGGCGCGCACGTGGCAGGGCCGGGAGGGGCCTCTCTTCCATCACGTGAGCACCGACGAGGTCTACGGGTCCCTCGGTCCTTCCGGGCGATTCACCGAAGAGACGCCGTACGATCCGCGATCGCCCTACTCCGCGAGCAAGGCGGGCAGCGATCACCTTGTCATGGCCTATCATCACACGTACGGACTGCCCGTCACCATTTCCAACTGCTCCAACAACTATGGCCCCTATCATTTCCCCGAAAAACTCATTCCACTGATGATCCTGAACATGCTGGAAGGAAAACCGCTGCCCGTGTACGGCGACGGCCGCAACGTCCGGGACTGGCTGTATGTCGAAGACCACGCGGCTGCGGTCTGGAAAATCATGACCTCGGGGAAGATCGGAGAGAAGTACAACATCGGCGGCAAGAACGAGTGGGAGAACATTCGCCTTGTGAGGACGCTGTGCGCTGCGGTTGCGCGCCGCACGGGAAAGAGTCCGGCCGAATATGAAAAACTCATTGCTTTCGTCAAGGACAGACCGGGTCACGACCGTCGCTATGCGATCGACAGCTCGAAGATCGAACGCGAATTGGGCTGGCGTCCTTCGCTGAGCTTCGAAGAAGGGCTGAACCGCACTGTCCGCTGGTACCTGGAGCACAGGGAGTGGGTCGACCACGTGCGATCCGGCGCGTATGCTGAGTGGATCAGGAAAAACTACCAGGAGAGATAAGGTGCCGATTCTCGACACGTGCATCATCACCGCTTCGAACGAACGACAGGCCTCCGTTTTCAGGACGCTTCTGGAGCGGCGAGTGAAGCGCGGGCTGTACCCGAGGGAGATCGATTTCCTCGTGTTCTCGGATCCCCCTGCCGGTCGGGCGGGTTCCGGCGGTGGGACGATCTGGGCGCTCCTGAGCCTGCTCCGCGAGGAGGGCCTTGATCTCATCTCCGGCAATGATTCGGCGCTCGCACAGGATGCGGCTGCCCGCCTGTCCCGGCGGCGCATCCTGGTGATTCATGCCGGCGGTGAATCGCGGCGGCTGCCCGCCTACGTTCCCGAAGGCAAGCTCTTTGCGCCAGTTCCCGTGCCGTCCAGCTCGTTCCTGCCGCCCGTGGTCCTGGACGTGGAGCTCTCCCTGTTCCTGAAGTATCCCTGGAGAGACGGCGAGTTGATGGTCACCTCCGGCGATGCGCTTGTGGATTTCAACACGGATCTGTTGAACCTGCCGGACGCTCCGCTGTGCGGGTTTGCCGCGCCGGACAGCTTCGAGCGCGGGTCGCGGCATGGGGTCTTTGCCTTCGATCCTGTGACCGGCGCGGTGCGGGACTACCATCAGAAGGCTTCACCTGAGTTTCTTGCCCGGGAAGCGAGGATAGAAGGCACAGAGTCGTGCGCGCTGGACCTGGGCCTCGTGTCTTTCCGCGGGCAGGCACTGCATGCGCTGCTTTCCTCCGCCGCACAGAAGCTCCCGGGCGGGAGCATTGCGCGGCGAGTGGCTGAGGGCAGGCTCACCCTTGACCTCTACCTGGAGCTTCTCACCGGCTGCCTGGGGAACCTGGACCGCAGGTCCTACGGCGAGCGGCTGGCGGGAAGGAGCCGCGCACCCGCGGAGGTCCGGGACCTGCTGTTCGATTCCTTCCATCCCTGCGGGCTTGCCGGCGCGCTGGTCAAGCAGACCAGCTTCATTCATTTCGGAAGCGCCGCGGAGTTTCCCTCGGCATGCAGGGAGCTGAGGGCCCGGGATATCCTTCCTTTCTACGCGCTTGCCCACGAGGAGCTGGTCCCCGAGGTCGGCCCATCACTGGTCAGATACGATTGCGTGGCTGCAGAGGTGCAGGCGGGCCAGGGCGGCGCCTGCGCCGAGGACTGTCGCCGAACCAGCGTCTCCTGTGAGGGCGAAAACCTTCTTGTCGGGTTGAGGGATCTCACGATCAGCGCGCCTGTGCCGCGCGGATTCTGCATCGATGAGCGCAGGCTCGGGGAGAGGGAGACCGTTCGCCTGGTATACCACAAGGATGACACCTTCAAACCCAGCGCTCGCGCGGAGGAGGTTGTCTTCTGCGCCCACCCGCTGATGCAGTGGCTGGACGAGCGCGGCCTGTCTCTTACGGATGTGCTTGGCGATGAAGGCAGCGTCGACTTGTACCGTGCAAACCTGTTTCCCGTAGGCGCAGGTGCCGATCACCTCGCCGGCTACTGGAGCCTTCCCTCTGAAAAGAAAGAATGGGCTGCATGGTTTCGGGCGTCGAAGCGCGTCTCGATTGCCGAGGCCAATGCGCGTACCGATGCCGGGGAGCGGGACACCGCGCGGTCGGAGGCGCGCAGGACCGAGATCGCGCACGGCCTGGTCACGGGAGGCTTTTTCGCCATTTCCGCGCAGGAGCTGGCAGAGCTCGCCGCGGACGGGCTGGAGACCGGATCACTCGTCCGACGATTCCAGGCCACGGACGAGCCGCTTCTGAAATCCTACCGAAGCGCCGCGCTCCTGGCCGCGCGCGTGCCCGGCATTGCCAGCGCCGACAGGGTGGAAGTCCCTTTCGCTTCCCGCGCCGCGGGCGGGCCGCTGCGATGTGCGGTGAAGCAGGACCAGATCGTTTGGGCGCGATCGCCGGTTCGTTTCGACCTTGCCGGAGGCTGGACGGACACCCCGCCGTACACGAACCGCTACGGCGGCGCGGTCGTCAATGTCGCGGTGGACCTCAACGGCCAGAGCCCGATCCAGGTATTCGTTCGGCGCACACCCGAGCCACAACTCACCCTGCATTCCATCGACCTTGGGCGCACGGAAGTGATTCGAGAGACCGCTGGCCTGCGCAGATTCCACGACCCCGGAAGCCCCTTCGCGCTCCCGCGCGCGGCGCTCGTGCTCCTCGGCCTCGGTGCGGGAGAACCCGACGGCGCTCCCCTGGGGCCGATCTTCGAGGGGGCGGGGGGTGGGCTCGAGCTCACCCTTCTCTGCGCCGTTCCCAAGGGCTCTGGCCTGGGGACTTCCTCCGTGCTGGCGGGTACGATCCTTGCCGCCCTGGAGCGCTTCTATGGCGCGTCTGCTCTGCGTGACGAGCTGTTCCTGCAAGTTCTCGAAGTCGAGCAGATGCTGACCACGGGCGGCGGCTGGCAGGACCAGATCGGTGGGCTGGTAGGCGGGCTGAAGTACGTGGAGTCCCGTCCCGCGCTGAAACCCAGGCCCGTCATCCGACAGTTGGACCCTTGGATCTTCGAATCCCCGGAATGCACGCGGAGAATGACGCTTTTCTATACGGGGGTCACACGGCTGGCGAAGGGCATACTCAAGGACGTCGTGGACAGGGTAAACGGGATGGGCAGGGCCTACCTGTTCACTCACACGCGGCTCAGAGACCTTGCACGGGAGGCGCGGGACGCCATCGCGCTCCGCGACCTCGAGGAGCTTTCACGGGTCATCGGCGAATCATTCAAGGAGAACAAGCTCGTCCATGCAAGCACCACAAATGAGGAGATCGAGGAGATGATCGCCGCGACCTCCTCCTGCTTCTCCGGGATGAAGCTTCTTGGGGCGGGCGGCGGAGGCTTCGGGCTGTTCGTCTCACCGGATGCCGCGGCGGCGAACAGACTCCGCTCGATCCTCGTTGACCGTTTCGAGAACGAGCGGGCGCGTCTCGTGGATTTTTCCCTCAACAAGACAGGGTTGGAGGTCACCGTTAGTTGATATGAAAAAGGCGCTCATCACAGGGATCACCGGCCAGGACGGCGCGTACCTCGCGGAGTTCCTGATCACAAAGGGCTACGAAGTCCATGGAATCAAGCGGCGCTCTTCCAGCCTGAATACGGACCGCATTGATCATCTCTACCGCGACCCGCACGAGGAAGGTGTCAAGCTGAGGCTGCACTACGGCGATCTCACCGATTCATCGAGCCTGCAGCGGGTCGTTCAGCACGTGCAGCCCGATGAGATCTACAACCTCGGTGCGCAAAGTCACGTCCAGGTTTCATTCGAGGTGCCCGAGTACACCGCTGATGTCGACGGGCTGGGAACACTGCGGCTGCTGGAGGCCATCCGCGGCCTCGGCATGGAGAAAAACGTTCGCTTCTACCAGGCATCGACCAGCGAGCTCTACGGCAAGGCGCGGGAAATACCTCAAAAGGAGACCACACCCTTCTACCCGCGCAGCCCCTACGCGGCCGCGAAGCTCTTCGCCTATTGGATCGTTGTGAACTACCGGGAAAGCTACGGGATGTTCGCCTGCAACGGGATCCTGTTCAACCATGAGAGCCCGATCAGAGGCGAGACATTTGTCACCCGCAAGGTTACCCGCGCGGCAGCGCGGATTCGACATGGCCTGCAGAAGAGTCTCTACATGGGGAACCTCGACGCGAAACGTGACTGGGGCTTTGCCAGGGACTACGTGGAGCTCATGTGGCTGATGCTCCAGCAGAAGGCACCCGATGACTATGTCGTTGCAACGGGGGTCACCTCGACGGTGCGGGAGTTCATCACGCTCGCCTTTGCCCGGGCAGGCTACACCCTTCGATGGGAAGGGAAGGGAGTGGAGGAGAAGGGCATCGATGCGGCAAGCGGCGCGGTGTTGGTCCAGGTGGACCCGCGCTACTTTCGGCCTGCCGAAGTGGATCTCTTGATCGGTGACCCGTCGAAGGCCAGACAGATGCTGGGCTGGAAGCCGCGGGTACAGCTTCGGGAGCTCGTGGAGATGATGGTCGACGAGGATTTGAAGAATGCGGAGAAGGAGCTGCACCTGAGAAATGGCGGCTACCGCGTGAAGGACTACAACGAGTAGGGATCCATGGACACATCTGCGAAAATCTTTGTTGCAGGTCATCGCGGCCTGGTGGGCAGCGCCGTGGTCAGACGGCTGAAGGCCGGCGGCTACACCAACCTGCTCCTTCGCACGCACGATGAGCTTGACCTGGAACGACAGGAAGACGTCGAGGTGTTCTTTGCCGCGGAGCGGCCCGAATACGTGATTCTCGCGGCAGCGCTTGTCGGAGGCATCGGCGCCAATTCCGGATACCCCGCGGATTTCATCACGAAGAACCTCGCCATTTCTTTGAATGTGATAGAAACCTCGCGAAGATTCGGCGTGCGCAAGCTCCTGAATCTCGGCTCCTCCTGCATCTACCCGAAGCTCGCTCCGCAGCCCATCATGGAAGAGCATCTCCTCACCGGGCTGCTCGAGCCGACGAACGAACCCTACGCAATCGCGAAGATCGCGGCCATCAAGCTGTGCTCGGCCATGAACCGCCAGTACGGGACGGACTTCATGTCCCTCATGCCGAACAACCTCTATGGGCCTGGAGACAGCTACGACCTGGAGAAAAGCCACGTCCTCCCCGCGCTTATCAGGAAGTTTCACGAAGCGAAAGCTTCAGGCACTGACCGGGTCTTCCTCTGGGGCGACGGCTCGCCGCTGCGGGAGTTCTTGTACAGCGATGACCTCGCCGATGCCGTGGTCTTCTTGATGGAGCGATGTTCGGTTTCCGAGGCCGGGGAGCTCCTCAACGTCGGCTCGGGAGAGGAGCTCTCGATCCGTGCACTTGCAGAGGCAGTCAGGGCAGTCGTGTACCAGGACACCCCGGGCAGGACGTGCGCAATCGAATGGGACAGGTCGAAGCCGAACGGAACCCCTCGCAAGCTTCTGGACGTCAGCAGGCTTGCCGCCCTGGGCTGGCGCAGCACGACGACACTCTCAGTGGGCTTGAAGGCAGCCTACCAGGATTTCCTCACGCGCTGACTTGTCTTTTTCATGATTTCTCGCCTAAGATACGGTTCGATTCATTCATGGAAAGATGCAGCTCCGATGGTAGAATCGAATCGATGAAGTCCTCCCGCAGACCCCGGCAGCTCTTCCTGCTTCTCGTCGACGTCGGGGTGTTCTTTCTCTCCCTTTTTCTCGCCCTGCTCGTCCGCTATCGCGTCACTCCCTCCGTCCAGCAGTGGTGGTCCCTGGTCACCAGCTTCCTGCCCTCTTGGATCTTCTGGATCGTCGCCTTCTACACTGCTGACCTGTACAACATCGACTCCGCCTTCGACGAGTTTCGATTCGCTGGAAGGCTGTTCGGAGCGGTCGTGGTCGGCGGCCTCGTCTCGGCCCTCATCTTCTACCTGGACAACTCCAGCCTGAACCCGAAGACCATCCTCGCGCTGTACACGGGGTTCCTCTTCGTGCTGCTCTGGGCCTGGCGCTTCGGCTACGGCCGGGTCTCCCGATTATACCTCCCGCGTCGGGCCACTGCCTTCGTGGGGGTCGATGAGACCGTGGCCGAAGTGGTGGCCGCGATCGAGACCAATGATCACCTCGGCTACGAGGCAGCGGCGTTCCTCGACGAGACGGGGTCCGCGCCCGGCGCGTTCCGCAAGCGTGTCTGCAAGAGCCGGGAAGCATTCGTGAAGGCCGTAAAAGAGCGCGGCGTGTCCCTCGTGGTGGTTGCCGACGAGAGCAGTCTCAGTGAAAAAACACGCCGCGCGCTTCTCGATCTCATCGACCGGCCAGTGCGCTTCATCCGATTGCCCGACTTCTACGAGCACTATCTGCGAAAGATCCCCATTGGCACGATCAACGACCTGTGGTTCCTGGAGAATATCGACCTCAGGGCCAAGGCACGGTATGGGATCATCAAACGGGGCTTTGACATCATCGTCTCGCTCGCCGTTTTCATCGTGTGCCTTGTGCCCTGGGTGCTTATCGCTCTGGGCATCAAGCTCTCCAGCCCGGGGCCTGTTCTCTTTCGACAGCAGCGGCTGGGCCGGGGAGGGAGGCCATTCAACATCCTTAAGTTCAGGACCATGAAGACGGACGGGAACACCTTCGCCCCGACGGAAGCGAACGATCCCCGGGTCACAGGGTTCGGAAATTTCCTGCGCAAGCTCCGGCTCGACGAGATCCCCCAGGCGATCAACATCTTTCTCGGCGAGATGAGCTTCATCGGCCCCCGGCCCGAGCGCCCCGAGCTGGCCGTGAACCTCGAGCGCTCGATACCCTACTATCGCCAGCGCCTGCTGGTGAAGCCGGGGATCACCGGCTGGGATCAGGTTTCGGGGGAGTACCACTCCCCCTCAATCGAGGATACCTACAAAAAGCTCCAATACGACCTGTATTACGTGAAGAACATGTCGATTCTTCTGGATGTTTCGATCTTCTTCAAGACGATCAAGACCATGCTCGGCCGCAAGGGCCTATAGACCACCCTCCTTCTTTTTCCCTCTGCTTCTGTCGACCACACTTGCTTCCCCAACCGCGGCACATCACTAACGGCATTGCGTATCTGATATCTCAGAACACGAGTAGTAGGTGATGGAGGCAAGCTATACTGAGATATTGGCTGGTCATCGAGGCATAGGCTTCGCAGGCACGAAGGGACGCAATTAGCCGCGAAATTCGTCATTTTATTTTGACAATCCATATATACGTGGTACCATATACCTTACATGGAGTTTTCCTGATGCTGCCACTCACTGAACGTTCTCTGGGAGGCATTTTCGGTTTTTATTCGTGGTACCTCCATATAGATGGTGGAGGCAATTCCTTGATTGTGCGCTTTTGGCGCGTGGAATGAGAGGGAAATCACTATGAAATTGAAGACTTCCCTGCCCGTGGTCTTTCTGTTGTTCTTGGCCATGACATCCTATTCTCAAGGATCAGTTGTGGCGGCGCCAATCTCCCTGGAGATGACTCCTGCCGCTTCGATACCTCTGCTTGACAGCGGCCAGCGGTTTTCACCCGGCAGTCTCGTTGAGGTGTCCGGCCTGTTCCACCTGCCTTTTCTCCCCTTTGCTTTTCTCAATGCGGAGCTCGGCTACGGAAGCCTGCCCGTGAAGACCAGCAGCTCAGTCTTGGTTTTGTCCGCGGGAGCAGGCGCTGGTGTTGAGTTTGGGCTGCTGCCATGGCTGAGCATGAAGCTGCGAGGCTCAGGGGGCTACTATTACGGCTACATGGCGGATTCCCCGATCCAGTCGGGTGGCGGGAGCCCCTATCTGTACGCCGGTGCGGGGTTTGATGTCGCCGCGAGCCCAGATCTCGGCATCGGGATGGAGGTGGGGTACCGTAATTACATCGGCGTCTACCAGGGGCTGGAGACAGCGCTGGGTGCGCGAGTCAACATGGGCGGTGAGGGCTGGGCAGACAGAGTGCAGCCCGCCGCCTCGGGCGCGCAGCCTTTATCCCTTGCGATCACCCCTGCCGCCTTGATACCTCTGCTTGACAGCGGCCAGCGGTTTTCACCCGGCAGTCTCGTTGAGGTGTCCGGCCTGTTCCACCTGCCTTTTCTCCCCTTTGCTTTTCTCAATGCAGAGCTCGGCTACGGAAGCCTGCCCGTGAAGACCAGCAGCTCAGTGTTGGTCCTGTCCGCAGGAGGGGGCGCTGGTGTTGAGCTGGGGCTGATGCCATGGCTGAGCATGAAGGTGCGAGGCTCAGGGGGCTACTACTACGGCTACCTGGCGGATTCCCCGATGCAGACAGGTGGCGGAAGCCCCTATCTGTACGCCGGTGCAGGATTTGATGTCGCCGCGAGCCAGGATGTCAGCATTGGGGTGGAGGTGGGGTACCGCAATTACATCGGCGTCTACCAGGGGCTGGAGACAGCGCTGGGTGCGCGAGTCCGCATGGGCGGTGAGGGCTGGGCGGAGAAAGTACAGCCTGCCGCTGCCGGTGCACAGCCCTTCTCCGTTTCGATATCGCCTGCAGCCTCGATTCCTTTGGCTGACAGCGGCCAGCGGTTTTCCCCTGGCAATCTCGTAGCTTTGTCGGGCCTCTTCCACTTGCCATTTCTCCCATTTGCATTTCTCAATACGGAGCTCGGCTACGGCAGCCTGCCCGTGAAGACCGCCAGCTCCGTTTCGGTATTGTCCGCGGGCGGGGGTGTCGGAGTTGAGTTAGGGCTGTTGCCATGGCTGAGCATGAAGGTGCGAGGCTCAGGGGGCTACTACTACGGTTACTTGGCGGATTCTACGATGCAGACGGGTGGCGGGAGCCCCTATCTGTACGCGGGTGCGGGATTCGATATTGCCATAAGCCCAGAAATCGGAGTCGGGGCGGAGGTGGGGTACCGCAACTATATCGGCGTCTACCAGGGTCTGGAAACTGCGCTCACCACGCGACTTGTCCTCGGTGCATCGCAGACAGCGGGCACCGGTGGAAAACCTGTCCAACGACAGCCGCTTCCTCTGAAGCCATCACCCTTGAACTCACAGGTGTCGCAGCCGGCCAAGCCAGGTCAAGGCCTGTACATGAGCAAGATTGACGTCCAGGATATCTATCCCGTCTTCTACAAGTTCTACGACGATCACTCTATCGGAAGCGCGGTTCTGCACAACTGGGAGAAGGTTCCCGCGCAGAATGTCAAGGTGCGCGTGTTCGTCAAGGAGTACATGGACAACCCCAAGGAGGCCAATGGACCTGAGAAGGTCGCCCCGGGGGCGGATGCCAGCATCGACCTCTACGGCCTGTTCAAGAAGGACGTGCTCAACAACACGGAGGATACCAAGGTCTCCGCAAACATCTCCCTGGAGTACACTCTCAACGGCACGATAGTCACCAACGACTACGTACAGACGATCAAGGTTCTCAAGCGCAATGCCCTCACCTGGGATGACGACAGAAAAGCTGCCGCCTTTGTCTCCCCGAACGACCCCACGGCGGTCAGGCTTGCCAAGAATATTGCCGCTATTGTGAACGGCAAGGGGAACCAGGCGGTCGAGCCGAACCTCCGGCTTGCGGCCGCAATCCATGACGCGCTCACGCTGTATGGGATTACCTATACCTCGGATCCAGTGGCAACGCTGAACTCCGACAACAAGACCGTTGACTACATTCAGTTCCCCGCGCAGACCCTTGACTACCGCAGCGGAAAGTGCAGCGACTTTTCCGCCCTGTATGCGGCCATGTTCGAAGCGGTCGGGTTGGAGACAGCGTTCATCACCATTCCCGGCCACATCTACATGGCGGTGGCGCTTACTCTGAACCCCGAGGATGCACGGGCAGCATTCACACACAAGGACGACCTCATCATCATCGGCGACAAGGTGTGGCTCCCCATCGAGATTACCCTGCGCGAGGGCGGATTCGTGAAGGCCTGGCAGTATGGAGCCAAGGAGTGGCGCGAAAACCTTGCAAAGAAGCAGGCCGTTCTCTTTCCCCTCCATGAGGCATGGAAGGTGTATGAGCCGGTCGGCTATGCCAGCACGACTACCGACATCAAGATCCCGCCGGAGGACAAAATCATTCTTGCTTTCACGAATGACCTCGATGCCTTTGTCAAGGGCGAAATGGGACAGCAGGAAATCGCGCTGCAGGCTGCACTGAACAAGGCGACAACGACAGCGGCAAAGTCGAAGGCGCAGAACTCCCTCGCGGTGCTGCACTCCCGGTTCGGTCTGTACGATCAGGCAATCAAGGAGTTCCAGCAGGTCCTGGCCAAGAATGAGTACCTGCCTTCTCTGATCAACCTCGGAAACATTTACTTCATGCGGGGGAGTGACGACAAGGCCCTGGAGTTCTACAATCGGGCGCTCGCCAAGGCGCCCACGAACCCCGTTGCGCTGCTCTGCGTCGCGCGAGCCAACCACGCCCTTGAGAACTATTCCAGCGCGAAGAAGGCGTATGCGGCTCTGCAAGCCGCGGATCCTGATCTCGCGAGCAGGTTCGCATATCTGGATCTCAGGGGCGAGGAATCCACGCGCGCCGCGGATGCCAGCGGTACGAAGGGAGTCGTGATATGGCAGCAGGGCGAGTGACGCCTGCGACGCTGGCGCTGCGCCGTCAGAGAACCGAAGAGAATCTCGAGGAGTGCAAGACACCTATTGGAGCGGATGCAACTTATACCCTGATGCAGGTAAGAAGAAGGAGATGATCCCATGACCGGAAGAATGAAGCCACTACGATTGCTGTATGCTCTGTTGGTCCTGGCAGGCACGCTTGCACTTGTCAACTGCCCCAACCCTATCTTGGATCAGATCAACCAGCGCGCCGCGCAGGCCAATGTAGGGGTGAGCCCTTTCACTTCGTTCAGTATTACCTCCGCCCTCAATAACTCCGCGGGAGTCGTGATCGACTGCCTGGGCCAGATCAGTGGCGCCGACGTCGTGGTGACGGTGCCCTACGGCACCAACGTCACCGGTCTGATAGCGACCTTCAACACTAGGACGGGTGGAACCCTTACAGTCGGATCCACAACGCAGTCAAACGGGGCGACGGCAAACAATTTCACAAGCCCAGTACAATACACTTTGAAGGCGACTGATGGATCAACCTATACCGGCACCGTGACAGTGAACGTAGCGCCCAGCGGCGTGCTACTCAATCAAACCTCCCTAAGTCTTGCCGTCGGCGGTCCAACCGGGATGATACAAGCATCTGTCACCCCTGCAAGTGGCAGCACTACTCTTCTCTGGTCCTCGAGCAATACCGCTGTTGCCACGGTATCACCCGGTGGTCTTCCGTTGACTGAGGTGGTGACGCCCGTGGCGATCGGAACGGCCACCATCGTGGCAAAGACGGTTGACGGTTCCAAGTCCGCAAGCTGTGTAGTAACGATAACAAACCCGATTGCCGTCACTGGCGTCACGGCGTATCCTTCTTACAATGGAGGAGGAGGAAGTACAACCCTTGCGGTTGGCGGTACCGCTGCGTGGGTGCAAGCGTTCATCACGCCCTCGAACGCCACCAACCAGGATGTCGTCTGGTCTAGCAGCAATGTGTCAGTTGTCAAAGTGTCGCCCCTTGGTATCGCGCTGTATGAACAAGTGACTCCAGTGGGCGTTGGAACCGCTACTGTCACCGTTACAACGGCTGACGGCGCCAAGTCCGCAAGCATCACATTTACGGTGAATGCTGCTGTCGCCATCACAGGCGTGTCCCTGCCATTAACCGCAAGTGTTGCCCAGGGCGGCACGGTTCGCTTGAGCGCGGTCATTACCCCTTCGAATGCTACCAACCAGAGTCTTGCCTGGACTACTGCCAATGCGGCCAACGTCACGGTATCTTCATCCGGGGATGTAACTGGCGTGGTCGCTGGGACAACGGCGGTCATCACCGCAACCGCGATTGACGGCAGCAACGCTTCCGCAAGCTGTCTGGTAAATGTCACCGCGCCTGTGCTTGTTACGGGTGTTGTGCTCAATCAGCCGACAATGACACTTTCCGTTACCGGTTCTTCGGGTTATTTGCAGACGACCATCGCCCCGACGACTGCCACGAAGCCCGCTGTCACCTGGTCAACAAGCGACGCGACAATTGCCAGTATCGCTTATAGCGGGTCTTCCTATGCAAGCATAACTCCCGTGGCTGCCGGAACCGCGACCATCACCGCAACATCCACAGATGGCAGCCTCAAGACGGCAACCTGTACGGTCACTGTCACTGCGCCTGTCGCCGTCACCAGCGTGACGTTGAGTCCGACAACCTTGAATCTTGCCCTCGGGGGAAACAATCAATACATAAATAGCTCCGTCTCCCCCTCGAATGCCAGCAAACCCCAGGTGACTTGGGCGTCAAGCGACCCTCTGATTGCGAGCATATCTTCGAGCGGATCCAGCTACGCATACATAACTCCGGTGGCTGTCGGAACCGCGACCATCACTGCAACATCTACAGACGGCAGCAACAAGACTGCAACCTGTACGGTCAATGTTACGGCGCCTGTCGCCGTCACTAGCGTAGCGTTGAATAGTTCATCCATGAGCCTTACCGTCGGTGGTTCCACCGGATACCTGTATACGTCCTTCCTCCCCTCAAACGCAACAAACCAGAGTGTCACCTGGACTACCAGCAACGCCTCGGTTGCCAACATGTCCCAGAGCTGGTCTACCGGCGCATATATAGCTGGCCTCGGGGTAGGTACCGCAACCATCACCGCAACAACCGCAGACGGCAGTAATAAAACTGCAACCTGTACGGTCACTGTTACCGCGCCTGTCGCTGTCACCGGCGTGATGCTAAACTATACATCCATGTCTGTGACCGTCGGTGCTAGCCCGTATAATGCCTCTCTGAGTGCGTCCTTCCTTCCCTCAAATGCGACCAACAAAAGTGTCACGTGGTCTTCTAGCGATCCAACGGTTGTCAGCCTATACCAGAGTAGTAGTTCCTACACATATCTATCTGGCATCACGGTAGGCACTGCGACCATTACCGCAACGTCTGTTGATGGTGGCTTCACCGCAATCTGTAAGGTCACTGCTGTCGCCGCCGTGAGTGTCACTGGTGTGGCGGTAAGTCCATTGACCCTAGCTTTGAACGTGGGCGGCACTCCCAATCCCGCTTCTGGCAACTTGTATGTGACTTTCACGCCCTCAAATCCCACCAACTATGGTACCACTTGGGTTTCCAGCAACACGGCTGTTGCCATCGTATCTTCCGGAGGGCAGGTGACGGCCATCGCTGCGGGCACCGCAACCATCACCGTAACAACGGTTGACGGTGGCTTTACGGCAACCTGTGCGGTTACTGTCAGTCCTTAGCTTTCTCAAGTCCGTAACTGGTAGATGATCTTGAAGGCTGCCCTGTATGGGCAGCCTTTTTCATAATACGGGCCCGGCATGATCCTGCCCCTCAAGCGCTTGCCAATCCTCTTTCAGTACTGCGCGTCGTTCAGCTTCCAGTAAGCGGCAGTGCCTTTCAACTTTTCATTCTCTTGAGCATAGTCGAATGCTGTCTTGCCGTTCCTGTCCTTTGCTTTCCCGTCTGCTCCAGCTTGCAGGAGAGTGGCAATGATTTCGGGATTCTGATTGAACATGGCTGCGTACATCAGCGGAGTCCAACCGTACTTGTCACGCGCTGCGATATCAGCGCCAGCTTTTAGAAGTGCAGTGATCATGTCGGGGTTCTGGTTATTTCTGGCAGCAGACATCAGAGGAGTCATGCCGGTGTTGTTTCGCGTCGCGATATCCGCGCCTGCTTTCAGCATCACGAGAATCACCTCCGGGTTCTGATTCGACCCTGCAGCCCACATCAGCGGGGTCACGCCCTGCTCCGTCCTTTCGTTGATGTCCGCGCCGGCACCCAGGAGGAGGCTGATCACTTCCGGGTTCTTCTCATTGAGAGCGCCGTACATGAGTGGAGTCCCGCCGTACTTGTCGCGCGCTCTGATGTCTGCGCCAGCTTTTAGCAGTATGCGGATCACTTCGGGGTTCCGGTTGTTCCTGGCGGCGGACATCAGAGCAGTGCTGCCAGCGTTGTTTCGGGCCGCGACGTCCGCGCCGGCCCTCAGGAGGGTGCCGATCACCTCCGCATTCTGGTTGTACTTGGCCGCTACCATGAGCGGCGTCGAACCTTCGTTGTCTCGCACTGAGAGATCGGCTCCCGCCTTCAGGAGGATGCTGATTACCTCGGGGTTCTGGTTTTCCCTGGCAGCCCACATCAGCGGGGTCAAGCTGCTCGCATCTCTCGCGTTGATGTCGGCCTTTTTGCCCAAGAAGGCTCGTATTCGCTGCGGTGTCCCGGTCCTCACCAACTCAAAAAAGTCGATGGTCTGTGCAAATGTCGATGCCAGAGCGACGAGAATCAAAAGTGCAGTAGTAATAAGGGCACGCTTCGTCATTTTGATCCCTTCGTGGCTCCAGCCAGTATTATAGCACGAACGCGAGATGAACGGATTCCTTGCGAAGGGGGCGGTGTGTAGGAGCTAGTGCTGGCTCCCTGACGAACCATTCGCGGTGAGGGCGCTGCCCCAGGCCAGCAGCGTCCTTCCGATGGCATACCGAACTGGCCTGGCCTTCCCACCTTTTCCACCCTCCGTCCTCTGACGAATCCACGGCTTGATCGTCTCCATCCGCAGGCGCAGCTCGCGCTCGCGCGTCTCGATCATCCTCTGCATGGTCCACCAGTTATCGTTCATGGAAGTCTCCTCTTGACAGTCCTGCTAACCAGCATTAGCCTTTTCACAGGTTAAAGATATAGAACGGGCAATAACCTGTCAAGTCTATTTTGATGGTTAGGGAGAAACATGGCGGGAATCGAAGAGCTTCACCTGGTGGGCGGGAATCCAGCGCTGGATTTCGCCAATTCGGTCAATGCCCATGCGAGCAGCAATCCGCGCGACAACCTCCACACCTACGACGACCTGCTGGTCTGGAGCGAGCGGGCAGGGGTCCTGACACGCCAGCAGAAGCATATGCTCACCGAGGCGGCCGCCGCGGATCCGCAGGGCGCCGGGACCGCGCTCAAGAATGCGGTCCAGCTTCGCGAGGTCATCTTTCAGCTTTTCAGGTCAGTAGCCCGCGGCGGGCATCAGGAGGATCCCCGGACGGAGCCTGCCCTCATCGCCTTCAATTCTTCAGTGGAGCGGTTTCTGCGCCGCGTCCGGCTGGTTCGAAGAGACCACTCGTTCGAGCTGGATTTCGATCCCCAGGGCCGATTGGACGGGATGCTTGCCGTCATCGCATGGAGTGCCGTCGAGCTGCTCCGGAGTGAGGAGATCGGGCGGGTCAAGGTCTGCGGCAAGGACACGTGCGGCTGGCTCTTCGTGGACAGGAGCAAGAACCACAGCAGGCGATGGTGTGAGATGAGTGACTGCGGCAACACGGTGAAGGCGCGCAGGTTCTACGAGAGAAAGACCGGGCGCGCGAGGGGACAGAAGGACTGAGGCCTTCCCGAACTGCCGTGCCCCATGCATACTGAGCCCCACAGGGGGTACGCATGCAGGGAGCTCAATCACGGTACGGCACCACGGCCGACGGCAGGGCCGTCACGCTGTTCACACTGGAAAACTCACACGGCCTGCGCGTGACCGTGATGGACCTGGGAGCGACCGTGACCTCCGTCATGGCCCCCGACCGCTCGGGGAAAATCGTGAATGTCACACTCGGCCACGACTCCCTTGCGGGCTGGGAGAAGAACTCCACGTTCTTCGGGTGCATCGTGGGCCGGGTGGCAAACCGCATCCGCGGGGGCCGCTTTGATCTGGACGGAAAGCAGTACACCCTGGCGCGAAATGTCGGGGAAAACCACCTGCACGGCGGCCTGAAGGGGTTCGACAAGTCGGTGTGGGCCGCGAAGCTCTTCAAGAAGGGCGACACTGCGGGAATCCGATTCCGGCACACAAGCCCGGATGGCGATGAGGGCTACCCGGGCACCCTCAAGGCCACGGCGGAGTACACCCTCACAGAGCACAACGAGCTCTCATTCGAATACTGGGCGACCTCGGACAAGCCAACGCCGGTGAACCTCACCAACCACACCTACTGGAATCTCGCGGGCGCGGGCTCTGGCACCATGCTCTCCCATGAGGTTAAGTTCAATTGTCCCTTCTACCTTCCCGTCGACAAGGACCTCATGCCAACTGGAGAGATCCTGAAGACCGCAGGGAATCCTTTTGACTTCTCCAGCTACAAGGCCATCGGCCGCGACATTGGAGCGGTGCCCGGCGGCTACGACCACTGCATGGTTGTAGGGAAGCGCGGCGGAGATCTCGACCTGGTCGGGACTGTCCGAGACCCCTCCAGCGGCCGAACGATGGAAGTGCACACGACCATGCCTGGCGTGCAGTTCTACGCGGGCAATTTCCTCGACGGCTCGCTCTTCCCGAAGCACGGGGGATTCTGCCTGGAGACCCAGTGGTTCCCTGACAGCGTGAATATCGGTCACTTCCCGTCCTCGATCCTGCGGCCGGGGAGCACATACCACCATCGGACGGTGCACAGGTTCTCATGAGCGCTTTACTCCGACGGAGACTCAACTTCTCCCTCGCAGGCCGAAATGGTATAGTTGATGCGTGGGGAGCCACTACACAGAGGCCGAGGCTGAGACTATCCGTGCTTTCGTTCGCGGCAGGCGGAAAAGCAAAAGACTCGAGCTCGTGGCACGACTGCTCGCTGCGCGACGGGACTGTGATGCCATTGTGGCCGAGATTGCACAAAAATACAGCCCGCTCAGAATCTACCTATGGGGATCTCTTCTCAACGATCGACATTACTCGGAGATGTCGGACATCGACATCGCCCTGGAGGGAATCACGGATCCTGCGGAGCTTTCAGCAATTCGCAGCGCGGCTGAAAGGCTGACCCGGTTTCCCCTCGACATGGTGGCGATCGAGCACGTGCATCCCGTGTATGCCGACCATATCCGCCGGCGCGGCAGAGTGGTATATGAGCGATAAGGGGCTCGACCCAGAGCTCGTTGTCGAACAGATCGAGCTCTCCTTCCGGGTCCTTGATGACATGGAAGGCTTTCTCTCTGAACGCCATATATCCCCTGCGGCAGACGCCGTCCCGGACCGCGCGGAACGAATAGTCGTCGCGCAGATACTTGAAAACACCTACACGGCGATCGAGACCGCTCTCCTGCGAATCTCCCAGGGGTTTGACAACAGCCTGAGCCCAGTTCGATGGCATGCGGACCTCCTTGACAAAATGCTGCTGGAGAAGAAGGGTGTCCGTCCTCGCGTCCTTTCAGCCGAGTCCCACAGGCTGTTGACCGAGCTCATGCGGTTTCGACATTTCAAGCGCTACTATCTCGAGCTCGATTATGACTGGGAGAAGCTGCGCTTCCTGCTGTCCGTGCTCCATCGCTGCCTCCCCCTTGCGCGGGCGGAGCTTTCCGCTTTCCGCGCAGAAGTATTGCGCGGTCTTGATGCGGGCTGAACCGCGCGCCAGGGGGACGAACATTTCCGCAGCACTTGATTTCTCGTCCGCACTGGGCTGACCTATGGTCGGGGGTAGTCGCGGTCAAGTTCCCCAGATCATGAAGGATACTTTTGCCGTAGCTTCTTCAGCATGGCGTGAAGTTCTTCATGCCTGCCCTCGCCGATCACCTTGCGCTCGTGCTGTTCGAATGCATCATATATTTGATCCAATTGAGGAGCAGTAAGGACCCTTTCTGCCGAGGGGAAAAGAACGCTGTTCTCCTTTTCGATATGGGCCTGGAGCAAGCTTGAATACTCCTTCGCCGCCCGCATGAACTTTTCGTTGTCTTCCTTGCCCGATATTGCCGTCTCCATCTCTTTTATCAATTCGCGTCCTTCTGCATGCTCGGACAGCATGACCCCAATTGGACCGCCCTTCTCCGCAATACCGGCTTTGACGAGGGCAGGAAATAGAATGCCCTCTTCCTTGCCATGATGGCACTTATCGGCGAATTCCCTTAAGAAAGCAATGAAGTCATGGATATCCCTTCTCTGCACATCCAATCCCCTGTGCAGACGTCCCGCAAGGGTGTCAAGAATCTGAAGACTTGAGAGAATTGCCTGGTGTTCGTTCTGCAAGTCCTCAATCGCTTTCCCCATGGCGTGCCCCCATGCATCGTGTATTTTGTCACCAGGAATTGTATAGCATATGTCAATATCGCTGCACGCGGCTTGCGGGTCCGGGCAGCTATGGAGAGGGCATGTTTCACCATTGGGACTTGTAATCAATTTCTGATTCCCTCCTGCATTGCGGCACCATGTGTGATATGGAGGCCGCGCCCACCTCTCTCTTTCTTTACAGTCCAGCGCCGTTCTGCTATACAAACTGAAGCCCGACGAATTGGCTTTCAACCATGCGTTCTGTAACGAACCGTGAAGAGGAGTACCTGCTCGAGATCGACGACCTGTCGAAGACCTTCAAGGGTCTTCACGCTGTCGAAGGTTACCGGCTGCGCCTGAAACCGGGCGAGATCCTGGGCATCATCGGGCCCAACGGCGCAGGCAAATCCACTGTTTTCAACCTCCTTACAGGTCATCTTCGCCCCACTCGCGGAAGCATCCGGTTCAGAGGCCAGGACATCACCCGGCTCCCGCCTGACCGCATCGCGGCCCTGGGGATCGGACGCACCTTCCAGAACATCCGGCTCTTCTCGAGCATGACAGTGCTGGAAAACGTTATTTCCGCCCGCCAGCTCAGGAAGAGGAGCGGCCTCCTGTCCACGCTGCTCTCCTGGCCTTCTTTCCGTCGCGTGGAGGAGCGGCTGGTCGCTGAAGCAATCGAAGAGCTGGGCATCTTCGGCCTGGCCGACCGGGCCGGCAAGGCAGCCACTTCTCTTCCCTACGGCGACCAGCGGAGGCTGGAGATTGTGCGAGCACTCGCCCTGGGGCCGGCACTCCTTCTCCTGGATGAGCCGACTGCCGGCATGAACACCCAGGAGAGCATGTTCGTGCTGGACCTTATACAGCGGATCAGGGACCAGTACCGGCTTACAATCATTCTCGTGGAGCACAACATGCCCGTGGTCATGCAGCTCTGCGAACGGCTCCAGGTTCTCAACTACGGGCAGATCATTGCAGAGGGCACACCCGAGCAGGTGCGTGCGGACCCGAAGGTGGTGGAATCCTACCTCGGGCGGGACACGGAAGATGCTGAAGCTCGAATCGGTTGACGTCGCCTACGGGCACGTCCAGGCGCTCGCCGGCGTCAGCATCGAGGTGCGCGACGGCGAGCTGGTGACCCTTCTCGGTGCAAATGGCGCGGGCAAGTCCACCACCCTCATGGCCGTCTCGGGGATTGTGCGGCCCCAAGCGGGGACTCTGACCTACGACGGCGTTGATCTGGCAAAGGCAAGCCCGTTCGACATCGTCGGCATGGGCGTCATTCACTGCCCCGAGGGCCGCAGGATATTCGGCGGACTCACGGTCCTTGAAAATCTCAAGATGGGCTCGATGCGCAGGGTAGAAAAACTGAGCGTGCGCAAGGACATCGACTGGGTCTTCTCCCTATTCCCGGTGCTTGCCGAGCGCCGCCACCAGTCCGGGGCCACTCTGAGCGGGGGTGAACAGCAGATGCTTGCCATCGGCCGGGCGTTGATGGCCGAGCCGCGGCTTCTCATGCTGGACGAGCCCTCCCTGGGTCTTGCGCCGCTCGTAGCGCAGGCGATCTTCCAGGTGATCCGGGAGCTGCATCGCCGGGGGGTTACTATCCTGCTGGTGGAACAGAACGTGAGACAGGCATTGGCAGTTGCGGACCGCGGATACGTGCTTTCCACAGGCAAGGTGATGCTGGAAGGAACGGGGAAGGACCTGCGCTCCAACCCTGACATCGAGCAGGCGTACCTGAGCGCGGCGCCGGGCGCGCCCGGAGCCAAGGCGTGACCGCAACAGAGCTTCTCCTTCAGCAGCTCATCAACGCGGTCAGCATCGGAAGCCTCTACGCGCTCATGGCCATTGGCCTTGCGATGGTCTTCGGAATCCTGCGGCTCATCAATTTCGCCCACGGTGACCTGATCATGGTGGGAAGCTACGTGGCCCTGCTGCTCATGCTGCTGGGGCTGCCCTTCCTGCTTGCTGCCGCGGCCGGCGTCGTGGCAAGCACGATCGCGGGCCTGATCATGGAGAGGGTGGCCTACCGCCCGCTGCGCGGCGCACACGAGATCGCGATGCTCCTCACGTCCTTCTCCGTGACGATATTCCTGGAGAACCTCGCGATCATCCTGTTCCGCCCCACGTCGCGTCCCTTTCCGGCCCCGGCGGTGCTGAGATCTGTCATCGAGATGGGCCAGCTGCGGGTGGCCGGCCTTGACCTCATCGCCATTATCGTTGCAGCGGTCCTGCTCCTTGGCCTCACGCTTTTCGTGCGGCGCACGAATATCGGCATCGCGATGCGCGCGGCATCGCAGGACCTTCTTGCCGCGCGACTCATGGGGATCAACGTGAACAGGGTGATCGCTGCCGCGTTCGCAATCGGCTCATTCCTCGCGGGGGTCGTGGGCCTGCTGTGGAGCGCGCGCGTGGGAAAGATCGATCCGCTGATGGGCTTCAACCCTGTGCTGAAGGCCTTCGTCGCCTCCGTGATCGGAGGTCTGGGCAGCCTGCCCGGCGCGGTCATCGGCGCCTACGTTCTCGGCGGACTGGAGATCCTTCTCCAGGGGCTTCTGCCCTCGGCGCTGACGCCCTACAGGGACGCGTTTGTGTTTGCCATCCTGATCGCCCTTCTCCTGTTCCGGCCCAACGGAATCCTCGGCAGCACGGAGAGGGAGAAGATCTGATGACGATGAGAACAGGACCCGACCCGGATCTCGGGACCTCTGCCGGCGCGCGGAGCATCTTCCAGAGACTGGTCCCGGCCGCGGTGTTGATCGCGGTTCTGGCAGTCGTTCTGGGCGCAACAGACCTCCTTGCCGGCGATTACTTGCAGAGGATCGTCATCATCATCGGGATCAACGTGATCCTTGTGGCAAGCCTCAACCTTTCCAACGGCTTCACAGGCGTGTTTTCCCTGGGGCACGTGGGGTTCATGGCCATAGGAGCTTACGCGGCTTCGATACTCACTCTCCCGGTCCATCTGAAGGCGGTGAACCTTCCCGATCTTCCCGGCTGGCTCCAGGGTGTGGCCATGCCTTTTCTTCCCGCCACCCTGATCGCCGGCCTCATTGCGATGCTTGTGGCCTTCGTGGTCGGCCTCTCGCTCATGCGGCTGAATGGCGCGTACATCTCCGTGGCCACCCTCGGGTTCCTCGTGATCGTGCAGGTGATCCTGGTGAACTGGGACCAGCTCACGCGCGGCGCGCGCACGTTTGCCGGGGTTCCCGGCTATGCCACCATGTGGAACGTCTGGATCTGGGCGGCGCTCACGGTCTACGTGGTCTGGAGGATCGGCGCCTCGGCGTTCGGCCGGAACATGCGCGCGGCGCGCGACAACGAGATCGCTGCCTTGTCGCTGGGTGTCAGCGTGATCCGGTCACGGCTGCTCGCCTTCTGCATGAGCGCCTTCCTCACCGGGGTCGCCGGCTCCCTGTGGGCCCACTTCATCACCTCCTTTTCGCCGAAATCCTTCTTCTTTACTCAGGCCTTCAGCATCATTACCATGTTGGTCATCGGGGGGCTGGGCTCGGTGAGCGGATCGGTAATCGGAGTGTTCCTCATCACGGTGCTCTCCGAGCTGCTGAGGAATGCGGAGCGGGGCTTCGATCTCGGGGCGCTGCACCTTCCCCCGATCTACGGGGCAAGCCAGATCCTGATGGCCGTCCTGTTCGTGCTTGTGATCGTCTTCAAGCCCGCGGGCCTCATGGGAGGCAGGGAGATCGATATACGTGGATTTCTTCGGCGCATCGGTGCGCCGAGAAAGACAAAATCCAAGGAGGAAGGTGTATGAAGACAAGAGTTGCCATCGTTCTCGTTGCCGCTGCCGCATTGCTTCTGGCTGGATGCGGCGGAAAAGGCGGCGGGAACACGATCAAGATCGGCATGCTGTACAACATGACCGGTTCCCAGGCATCGCTGGATGCTCCCTCGGCGAACGGCGCCAACCTGGCCGCGAAGGAGTTGAACGCGGCCGGCGGCGTGCTGGGCAAGCAGATCCAGCTCGTCGCGTTCGACGGTAAGTCGGATGCGGCCACCATCGGCACGGCGGCGACCCAGCTCGCGCAGACCGACAAAGTTGTAGCGATGTTCGGGTTCAGCGACAGCGACATGGTGATGGCCGCCGCCCCGACGGCAGCCAAGGCCGGAGTGGTGTTCGTCACTTCGGGGGCGACCTCGCCGAAGCTCCCCGACCAGGTGCCGGATTACCTGTACCTCGCCTGCTTCGGTGACAACGTGCAGGCGGCAGCAGGTGCCGAGTACGCGGTGAACACCCTGAAGGCGAAGAGCGTGTACCTGCTCATCGACAAGGGCATGGAGTACACCCTCCTGCTGGGCAAGTATTTCAAGGAGAGGTTCGTCGAGCTGGGCGGCACGGTGGCACTGGAAGACAACTACCAGACCGGAGACAAAGATTTCTCCGCGCAGATCACGAAGCTGAAGGGCCAGAAGGCGAAGCCGGACCTGCTGTACATCGCTGCGGGGCCCGATGACATTGGAACCATCGTGAAGCAGTTCCGGGATGCGGGCATCAAGAGCCCCATCATGGGCGGTGACGGATATGACACCCCGCTGCTCGTGCAGGTTGCCGGCAAGGGCGCGGAGAATGTGTACTTCACCACGCACTCCCTGATGGATCCGAACCTTGGCACAGACGCGGTGAAGAAGTTCATCGCCGCTTACCAGGCCGAGTTCAAGGTGCCGCCCGAGAATGCGTTTGCGGGCCTGGGATACGACACGGTGAAGCTTCTCGCGGATGCCATAAAGCGCGCGGGCTCGGCGGATCCGAAGGCCATCCGCAAGGCGCTGTCGGAGACCAAGGACCTTGCGGGCGTGACCGGCGCCATCACGTTTGCCGGCAGCCGAATCCCGCAGAAGGGTGTGACGGTCATCCTGGTGAAGGGCGGCGCGTTCACGCTTGCGCAGGAAGTCGTGCCCCAGAAGGTGCCCACGCCCTGAGGACGATGCAAAAGTCACGTATCTGATCGGCGGGCCGCATCGCGCGGCCCGCGTATTTCGTGCTCGGAGGAAAGCGCATGAAGAAGAATCCCATCGAGGTCCAGCACCTGAACTCTGGTGATTTCCGCACGGCACCCTTTGAAAAGGTGATCCTTCCCCTGGGCTCGCTGGAAAGTCACGGGGCGCACCTCCCGTTCGGAACGGATGCGCTCACCGCGTACCTCGTGGCGCTTGATATCGCCGCGAAGCTGCCGAAGACCGTGGTGCTCCCGCCGGTCAACTACGGCGTGAGCGAGCACTACAAGGACTTCTCTTTCACCGTAACGGTGGGGTTCGAGACGCAGACCGCACTCATCCGCGACATCCTGGAGTCGGTCTATAGGGAAGGCATCCGCAAGGTCTTCATCATGAACGGGCACGACGGAAATATCGCCCCCATCGAGGTGGCCAGCAGGTCAGCAAAGGTCGCTCATCCGGATTTCAAGATCGTGTCCCTCGACGCGTGGTGGATGATGGTGGGCGAGATTCTCCCGCCCGACTTCTTCGAGGTCTGGAAGGGGCTCGGGCATGGCGGCGAGGGGGAAACCTCGATCTGCCTGGAGCTCTTCCCCGAGCTGTGCAACCCCTCCAAGGCGGCCGGCGTGGTGCCTCAGCTCCCGAAATATCTCGACGTGAAATGGCTGTTCAAGGAGCTGACGAACACCGGGGCCACGGGAGATCCGACCAAGGGCACACGCGAGAAGGGAAAGAAGATGCGCGGGGTCCTCGTGGACACCATGGTGAAGGCGCTCTCCAACCTTGACGCGAAGGGCTGGGACTGGCGTTCCCCCGAGGTTGCGGCAGGAGAAAAACGATAGGAGCATCGAACTCATCCTCCGTGTAGTGCTCTTTCACCCCGATCCGGGAGCATTTCATGTGGGAACGCTTCAGCCATAAAATCGATTTTCGCATCCCCTCAAGGTTTTCCAGGAGCACTGCATGAATGTCATCCGTCATTGGAGGAGCACTCCAGAGCGCTGCGCCACTCGTACAAGAGGATTGGCAAAGTCGGCCGCAACGAGGATGTCGATCTTCTGTTCTCCGATAGCGTCGCAGATGGTCCTGCGGATTCGTCTTCTTTCATCAGGTCCTATAGAGGCGGACCACACCAGGAGGTCGATGTCCCCCCCTTTCTTTGCGTCATCGACGCGAGAGCCGAAGAGAAACACTTGGGCTTTGGCATCGTAACGATGGACGGCGCTCACAATGGCATTCCGTTCCCGATCCGACAGCCTCATGAAATGAATCGTAAGATCGCCGTACCTCAAAGTCAAGCTGCGGCGCCCAAGGGCTGGGACTGGCGTTCCCCCGAGGTTGCGGCAAAAGGCTAGCCCGCAGTATTATCCCGGTTATGGCGTGGTACACCTCACCGGATAACTGCATCAACCGGCCTCCACTCCCGGAAGCGTGGCAGAGCCAGATCAAAAGCGGAACCGCCGAGGTCCACAGGGCCCTGGCGAACGCGCTCATCGCCGACGTTCAACGCCTGCAGCGCCCGTGCTTCCTTGCACTGGACGGCTACAAGGGCGCGAAGCTGCAGCCATTCCTGGACGGATTGCGCGGCCTGCTCGCGGCAGGGGGCGTGGACGTCGTTCTGTTCAACGTCAACCACGTGTTCCGCACAAAGGCCGAGCTGGATGAGATCGCCCGCCCCTGCGAGAGGCCGGACGATCCCAGCTTTGGGCGGGTTTTTTCCGGGGACATCGAAGATCTGACAGACCCGGCGAAAGTGCGAAAGACCATGGCCCACTGGGAAAAGCTGCGGGCCGAAAAGGGGAAACGCTCCGTGCTGATCTGCCACGGCATGGGCGCGGCGCTGGCGCCGTGGCGCCACCTCTTCGACCGCGTGGCCTTCTGCGACCTGCCGCGGGAACAGATCATCATCCGCTCCGAACGCAATGAGCTGCTGCCCCTCGGCGAGGACACTCGCGGCGGATTTCCGTTCAAGCGCGTGTATTACTTCGAGTACCCGCTTCTCAATCGGCACAAGAAACAGCTTCTCAAGTGGATGGACTGGTACATCGAAACCGCGCACGAGGACAATCCCAAGCTGATCCCTGCCGAGGTCTACCACGCGCTCATCACTGAGCTGGCGGGCCGCCCTGTGTGCTTCAAAGTGTTTTACATGCCCGGAATGTTCGGCGGCACCGAGTTCGCCAAACGCTTCAACGTGCCCGGCCTGCCGAACAACAGCTGGGATTACGAGATCAGCGTGGGTGACAGCCACCTGCTGGTGGACATCGGCCGCGATCGAGTTCTCGAGCTGCCCTTCTACGACCTGATCTATGAGCAGCCGCTGCGCTTCCTCGGCACATATGCCAACGCGACGTATCCGGACCATTTTCCCATTCAGGCTGTCGATCTGACTGACTTCGCTAGGCCAAACCATTGACCGGCAACCCCGGGAGGGCATAGAATTATTTCGCGTTCTACTGGGAGGGGCCGGTGAGATCATTCATCTTTCCGAATCGCG